>LQAI01000057.1_pt1 | contig 72693 bp, 80 predicted proteins | sample 1535821 | NCBI WGS metagenome assembly LQAI01 (sample SAMN04331586, study PRJNA305678) | bioreactor metagenome | isolation source: bioreactor_5 inoculated with Wadden Sea sediment 1st replicate of a... | place: Germany:Bremen
GATGAACCCAATACGTTTGATGGTACGCTGTTTGACTGTGCCATCTTCGCGGTATCCCTCAACGAAATACATACAGATACGTCCAGATTTTGTCTTGGGAGCAGTCCGTACAAACATAGGGTTCCTCCTTGTTACAGCATACACCACAAGAGCATGTATAACAAGGCATAACACATATATTCTATAAAATTTTATGATAACCCGTTAAAAAAGACCCTCTCGGGGTCTGTACTATACATTATGAGCATCTAGCTTTGGCGCTGAACGAAAAGACCGGCGGTTCGGTCTGATCTACTGCGACTTCCCCACCGGGCAGAGGATACCCAAAGCCAGCTACTACCGGTACCGGGATATCGTGAAAAAGCGATCTCTTTCTTGACACAGGGGCAGATTGTTTATATGATTCGGTCAGTATCGGGGGTATAGCTCAGTTGGTAGAGCGCTTGAATGGCATTCAAGAGGTCTGGGGTTCAATTCCCCATACCTCCAGATCACAGGTCGTTGTATAGAATACAGCGGCCTGTTCTTTTACCCCCCCCATCATCACACGAACCACCCCTGGTGAACGTTCATCCACCTCAACAGCGTGAGGACCACACTTTCGGACCTGCCGCCCAGCTAATCTGCTCAGGTGGTGGGTGGCACGGGTTCGGCTGGAAGGATCTTTGGTACCGGGGAGGTCGGTATCTGCATCGAATCTGCTGAGGTGATCAGTACAACTGACCGATCAGCTCAACCTTGGTCGAGCATGCGATGATCCTCCCGTCATGGATGAAGGTACTGCAGTCGATACACGTTTCGAGGTCACTCGTGATAGGGGTGGAGAAGAGGATACTCTTTGCCCCATTCTCCACGAGTTGCCCCCAAGAGTTCGAATACAGCATCCCCTCCTGCAGGGTCAAGGCCGCGAGTCCGTTCATCGAGGATCAGGAGCTGAGCATCCTGCAAGAGGGCAAGGATCAATGAGTACGTGAGCCTCACACCTCTTTCGCAGTCCCTCTATCTTAAGCAGTGGCATAGCAGGTATCCTCTTTAGTGTGAATAGTGTATTTACACAACGGTCCTGACCTCGTGGTGTGTCAAGGCCAATCTCTGGAATAACGCTATCCGGCAGGAAATAACCCTACCGGGATCCTTGCAGGATGCGCTATAGTGAAAGGATGAGAGATCAGGTCACATACAGCAGACAATCAGTACTAAGGGCTCTACTACTCCTCACAGCGATCCCAGCTGTCACCTACCGGGTCATAGAGGCACTTCTCAGTTCGTCGCTTTCGCACCTGCTCGGTTACTTCACCATCCAGTCGAACCTGGCGGTCATCGTGGTGGTCCTTCTTGGCAAAAAAGCTCCTCGGAGTATCCAGCTGTCAGTCGCCAGTGCCATCACGGTGACTGCATCGTCTTCCAGCTCTTCCTTCGTGGTTTTCTTGACCTCACCTGGGTGACTTCGGTCGTGACGCACATCAACCATGGGACCACCACTATCCTCTACCTCTTCTGGTTCTACCATATGGATGAGCAGGTGGGCCTTACACGTAAGGATCTTGCAATCACGCTTATCTACCCAGTTATCTACTGTGTCTTCGCTATCGTGGAGAATCGTCTCACCGGCCGGGCACGTTACTTCTTCTTCGATCTTGAGAACATCGGTATCAGGGGATTCCTCCTCTGGTTCACCCTTCTTGCCATGCTGTTCCTTCTCGCAGGAGGGTTGCTCCTGCTCGTTGACAGACGGCTGCAGACCATGGGAGATCGAACAGCATGAACAGTAGAGCTCTCAGCACTGGCGCGATCCTTGTGACCCTCCTTGTTCTCTGTACTGGATGCCTCATAGAGGTAGGACCTGCTGTCAGGACCTATGAGAGTAAGTCCCCAGTGACCGCGACAGGCCCCATTCCGGGGCCTGTCACGCTTGTGAGTTGGAACATCGGCTATGCCGGCATGGGGAAGGAGTCTGACTTTCTCCTTGATCATGGCAGGAGCCTGCGTCCCAGGTCAAAGCAGTTGGTCATCAAGAACCTGAGGGGGATCCTTGACACCCTGGGCATGATAGATGCCCAACTCTTTCTCCTCCAGGAGGTAGCCGGTCCCTCCTGGAACACCTTCGGGGTCGACGTCTTTCGAGTCCTGAGGCGTGAGTTCGGAGCCTATCACTGGTATTTTGACCCTGACATAACCATTGGTCTGAACGATGACCACTCTGGTATCATCAACGGGAATGCCACGGCTTCGATCCTACAGACTCGATCTGTCGAGTCGTATCCCCTAAGCAGGGAGACAGGACTCATCGGAAAGGAGTATGCCGTCCTTGTGACGACCCTGGAAATTAAAGAGCGAGTTTGGACTATCTTGAATATCCATCTGAGTGCCTTCGACGCTCAGATGGAAGGATTACGGGAGAGACAGGTGAAAGAGGTGATGGAGCTTGCCAGAAGTTTCTATGAGAGGGGAGCGTATGTGGTAATCGGGGGTGATTGGAATCTGCGTCTCGTGGAGACACAGTTCCCCCATACGACTGCACGGGAGGACCTCTTCTGGATCAGGGATCTGGACACGTATCTCATCCCACAGGCTGGCAGGTGGTAACCGACCCCGCTGTGCCAACCGTCAGGACTGCACAGAGACCATATGAGAAGGGGCTGAACCATACCCTGATCATCGATGGGTTCGTCCTCTCCCCTAATGTCAGGATCGAAGAGGTCAAGACTCTTGATCTTGGGTTCGAGTATAGCGACCACCAACCAGTCATCCTCACGGTCCGGGCACATGATCCAGAAGCTGAAAAGCCATAAGCAGCCTTCTGGCATGTGGGTAGACGTATACGAAGTATCTTGGGTTCTCCTGCTGTATGGCAGTATCCCTCATCGATCGTGACCTGAGGATCCAGCAGGGTGTATGGTATATCCAGGTATTGAAACAATAACAGAAATGGTATAAGTATAAAACAAGCAAAACAGATGAAGGTGATCTGTGACCACCAGCATATGAGAACCAACGTAGGAGGAGACGTACCATGGAAGCAAGAGAACAGGTGATCGAGGCTATGAAGAACTCAGATGTTCCGATGAGTGCCTCAGAGGTTGAGAAGGCTACCGGGCTCGATCGGAAAGAGGTCGACAAGGTCTTCAAGGTATTGAAGAAGGAGGCCGTGATCACCTCCCGATACGTTGTAAGTGGGAAATCGCACAAGACTAGCCATTCGTCCTTCTGTGTGTGTATCCTGCTATCCTCAGATCACATAAGGAATACCATGGGCCTTGCGGGACACATGGGAGGAGAAGGTCAGGATATTGAGGTCCCTGCTGCAGTACTATGATGACGGGAGACAGAAGGATCGATACGACCTTTTGGTGGATCTCCTCTCTCGCTCTGCACTGAGGGCTCTGCTCGATCAGATACTCGAGAGGACTGCTGCGCAGGAGATCGATCAGCGCCGTACGGTCGCAGGGATCAGGAATCTACTGGACTCACAGCCGGCACGGAGCCGGTCCTGGATCAGAGGATTCGAACCAGAGAGCGTTTTTCACCTACCCTGCCCTACCAGTCGATGGGTACATAGTCCTTGAGGAACTTACCGCACCAGTGACTGCCGGTAGTGATCCCGTCGAAGATGGGGTCACACACTCGTGCTGCACCATCTACGATATCCAGAGGGGGCTGAAAGTCATGCAGCTCCTGCTTCAGCTCAGAAAGCTGTGCAGGGTCCTCATCGGTCACCCACCCGGTATCGACGGCATTCATGAAGATCCCGTGCTCCGCCAGTTCCGAGGCGGAGGTGTGCGTGAGCATGTTCAGCGCTGCCTTTGCCATGTTCGTATGCGGGTGTCGCTCGCCCTTCTTGAACCTGAGGAACTTGCCTTCCATCGCAGAGACATTCACGATATGCTTCTGTCCGGTATAGCTTCGCTTCATCATCGGTATCAGACGATTGCAGAGGACGAACGGGGCTATGGCATTCACCAGCTGGATCTCCAGCACCTCTGTCGTCTGGATCTCACCGAGCTTCAGCCTCCAGCTGTTGGTGGTCCTCAGGTCCACCTGCTGCAGGTCCACATCGAGCCTGCCCTGAGGGAAGACCTCTTCGGCGGGAAGGGAAGCATCATAGGCATAGGGGATCTGGGAAAGTTGTGCGGATTCACGAAGCCCGATCCCCGGTCGCCGTTCCTGCCAGCGGACCGTCAGCGCCTTCTCGGTATCTTCACCGACAGGCCCGAGTGCGTTGATAGCCCTGATGCACTGCTGATGACTGCTCAGCAGCTGCTGGACCTCTGCAGGCAGCTCATGATAGGGCAGCGCCTCCCGGTCCATCAGATGTGCATAGAACCCGGGCGGCCGACGCACCGTCTGTGCCGCATTGTTGATCAGGATATCGAGTCGGTCGAACGTCTGTTCGATGTGGCTGCAGAAGATCTCGACACTCGGGGTATGGCGCAGGTCAAGGCCGTAGATATGCAGCCTGTCTGCCCATTGTGCATAATCTTCCTCTTTGGCATACCTCTGAGCAGAATCGATCGGAAAACGGGTCGTTGCGATCACCTCGCTCCGCATCTGAGGAGCATCAGTGTCGCCTGATACCCGATCTTCAATCGGGACCCGGTGATCAGGGCGACTTGACCGGTCAGGTCAGCTCGCTGGAACCGTTTGCGATAGTTCAGCTGCGCACACTCAGGACACATCGTATCATAGAAAAAGTGTAGACGGGTGAACTCAGCCTTGCAGACATAGCAGTTACGGGGAGACTGGAGCGTGAGCACCTCTGTCTCGTCTTCTCTCGTATCAGCTAGCTGCATCGGTGCAGAGAACACCTCATGCTCCCGGGCCCGCCTGATACCGGTGGCAGCCCGGGCCTGTCTCTCCTGCACGGTGACCTCCCTGCGCCTGATTCTCTGCAACTCTTTGTTTCGCTGCCTCTTCAGCTGGGAATCAGGACGGGAGAGCGCACCGGCTGCTTTGAGCAGCTCGATCTGCTGCTGCCGAGGCAGGGATACAAAATCCTCACTGTGCTCTACAAGATGCTCGAGGGTACGAATGCATGCATCGATGTGATCCTGGTCTATTTCAGGTGCAGGTGATCGTTCCACGACAGGTTCCTTCCAGGGGCCGGACTGCATCTCCGGCAGGTTGATACGGACAGTCTCTCTCTTACTACGTTTTTGTGGTTTGTACAAGAGTGGAAAGCTCTGTTCGCAGTATCAGCTGCTGTGATCAGTGTCCGATGAGGTCCCTCCTTACTGCAGGAGCTTCAGATTCAGAGTGGATCTCATCGATGATCCGATGCAGAGAATCATGATGAGGACAGGAAGGATCCGAAAAGCCCCACTCGCATAGCACACTTCTTCAATACTCTCTATTATTGAGTATTTTGACCAAGTCACTAACTATTCAACCAATATGACAGGACTGCTCATGAAAACACCGATTCGATAGCGTTATATAATCTTTTTAAAGCATTGTAATATATATAGTTATAAACACTCATACATGAGTTCGATCATCAGATTCACCGACAGTCTCTTGCTGCTGGTGAGCACTTCTCCTCCTGATGCAAACCATGACAAAAACAATTATAATTATATTTTTTATAAGGAATTAGCAAATTCATAAGCTATTTTCTTCATCGAGTAAAAAAATCAAAGAAAATTCAAAAATACTCTGTATTATACTATTTTAGCTCTTGCGTTTTCAGCCAACCGGACGTATCCTATATATACAAATTACAAAAAGTAAGGAGAAAGAAATGAAGAAAATCGTAGTTTTACTGGTTGCATTGATCATGGTCAGCGGCTTAGTGTTCGCTGACGGCGAATCCGAGAGCTGCTGGTGGCCATGCTGCCCACAGCAGTCTACTGTATGGATGGGCGGGTGTGTCCCCAGTATCCTGTGCTTCTCGATCGATGGATTGAGGAGTGACGAAGAGCCCGCAGATCTTGACGCGTTCGCTCATCACCCGAATCCACGTCCTGATGTCTATCGATGGCTGCCCCTGTTCGCTCCGTTCACCCAGCCTCCTGAGGATTACCTTGTTGGTAATGCCATCATCAGATGTAATCTGCCTGCTGGTTATCACATTACCGCTGAAGCCAACCATGGCGACTTCACCCACTGGGGAATGGGTCTGCCGGCCGGAATGCCTGCACCTACCATTCCGTATACCATGAAATTGGGTGGACAGGTATTTGATCCGTCTCCAGTAGCAACAGAGATCGTCAATACCGATACCAATCCTGGATTCTCGACACTGACCATGGGTCAGGTAAAACCCCTCTGGGTACGCTACCAGAGAGGATTCTACTATGCCGGCGCATACAGTGACACGGTAAAATTCAGGATCATCGCCAACTGATCCCTGAATCATGACTGAACGGGAGCTGCTGCAGACCTGCCTGCTAAGGGTTTGCAGCAGCTCTTTTATCGATTCGGCAGGTATGACACCTGCCTGTTCAGCTGAAAATCCCTACCCTGCTGCACAGCCATAGTCTCAGCTGATCTGCATGAGAAGGGGAGAGATCATGCATATACGAAGCATCAGGACTATCATGGTGGTGTATCTGCATCTGCTGAGGCTCACAGTATATCTGGGGGCAGTACTCATCCTGTTCGCAGGATGTCTGTCATACACGAGCCCCTCGACCACCTATGAGGTAGACAAACCCACAGAGATCAACGTCAGTGACAGGACCTTCTCTGACAGGATAGAACTGACCTGGGAGCAGCATTCACCGAATGTCACATTCAGGATATACCGTGCGGAGAAAGACGGAGGGCCGTCTCAGCTCATCGCACAGGACCTCCGCTACTCCCGCTATACTGATACCGATATCCAGCCCGACAGCTCCTACTGGTACCAGATCAGCGTGATCGACCTCGAAAGCGGATATGAGTCACTTCCTTCTCCGGTGGTACGGGGAAGGACCAATATAGATATCAGTCTTCTAGAGACCGATGATCACGGCCACTACATCTATCCGGAGATGCCCTTCTTTACCATACAGACATCCTCGAACCCCAGGCAGGGAGGCTATATCAGAGTGAGCCCGGATCCTGAACAGGTGGGGTATGAGCAGGGGACAGAAGTGACCATCACACCGGTGTACTACAGCGGATACCAGCTCGAACGACTCAGCGGGCCCGATGTGTTCCTGCTCGATCAACAGGAGGATGATACCTACACCTATACGATGCAGAAGGATCTGCAGATCACGGCACACTGGAAGTAGAACCACCTGACCATCGCCATTGACAACGACCGCTGCCGATTCCTTGAGGGGGAAGAGATCACGGTGTTGATCAACAGTATGATCATCACCACCCTGACCGGGGAAGTCATTCAGAAGAGTGACACGGACTACTCTCAGATCACCTTCCCCTACGATGGCCCGCTGCGCAGCATCCAGCTGCTCAATGCCCGTTTCGCCTCTACCCTTGATGAGCAGACGCTGCAGGAGTATCTGCCTGAGGGATCCCATGATCATGAGATGAGAGGACTTGAACATATCATCGTAGCTGATACCTATGATCAGGACGATGGCAAGACCCTGACCGGGATCACCATCACCCCGGTCATCGACCGGGAACCTGCTGAACACCTCGAAGGTTCTCTCTCCGGTTCAGCAGCACAGGGCGATGCACAGGTCTCTCAGCTGTGAGTGACAGTCCCTCACAGCAGGATCCTCTGTGCCGGGAAGAGCTCCCGATCAATGTAGAGATACACAAGGTGATCCCTATCGCTCTCCCATCGTGATATGGAGCAGTGTACCGTCCCCGTTCTTCTGCAGCTGTACCAGAAGGGCGTTGATCAAGATGATCACACCGAAGATCTCACAGCCCTCTTCGACCAGAGTAGCCAATCCGTAGCCGATGTGAGTGACCCCGTAGGCAGAGGCGATGCTGCCTCCGACCATCTCCATACCGATCGCACCGAATATGAAGATGAACCCTGCAGCAAAGAGCCCGATCTTGAACTCCTTCGGCTGCGCCAGAAAGAACTTCAGATAGTAGAGTCCTACGATGATCACCACCGGGATCCCACGATGATCCAGGAGTAGTGAAAGATCCCGGTCTTCGGGGTGAGAGCCCCGAGGGGATTGATGAACAGTTCATGAATACTGGTGAACTCATCGACTGCCATGAAGATGAAGATATAACTCAAGCGGGTCACATGTCTGGAGAACCGATCAGCAGATGCTGTGAGCTGCCGGCTCAGCAGATAGATGAGCCCGGCAGCAGCAAAGAGCAGCAGGACGGCAAGCAGGGTGGGGACATTGGCTTCCCGGTCCATGCTGAACATGGGAATCAAGCCCAGGAGCCTGCCTCTCTGGAACACACAGGTTGAGATGACTGTCAGCAGACTCAGGAAGATGACTGCCAGGGCGATCATGATGAGCACGTTCACGACTTGTTTTCGATGTACTGTAATGGTCATTGCTTCTGTTCCTTCTGTACATTCTGTGTGGGGAGTATCACAGGTATGATACCACGGGATCAGGACCTGTCATATCCTTTTTCTGCAAGCTGACTACCGATGGATCTGGTCAGGGTACGGATAGTACCTTGCAGTACTGAGAGGCTCTCAGGAACTGAACTCCTGTTCCAGACAGGAGATCAGTTCCTGAACCCCTTTGGGATTGAGCGTATAATAGAACCGCCTGCCTTTGGGTCGATCGATCTTGATCAGCCCCGCCTGAAAGAGCAGATCAACATGATAAGAGACCGTTGCCGGGGTCAGTCCGAGGTGATCGGCGATCTCCTTACTGTACCAGACCCTGTTACGCAGCAGTCTCATGATCTCCAGGCGCTTTGGGTCGGCGATCGCCTTGATCAGCTTATCTGTCCTTTCGTGGATGTCCTGACCCAGTAGTAGGTCTGCATGATCGATGCTGTAGATGATATAGATCTGATCGGGCATATAGATCGATACATCATCGAAGGTCAGGGAGACCGGATATATATCCACAGTATGGCTGAACTGCTCAATGACCTCGGCATTCCCGCTGGTGAGCCGGTCTATGACCGTATAGGGATCACGTGCGAAGAGATCCCGGTGCTTTGCCACATGAGCATCGATCCGCTCATCGATCACCGGTATGTACGGTTCGATGTAGCGGGGGTAGAACCAGGAGAGGACCTCGATCATCCGAAGTCTGAAGTAGGCCGGAGACTGCAGCAGTTCCACAAGCTGTCTTGCTTCCTGCGCGAAATCCATCGAAAGTTCTGCCCAGTCCCGTTCATAGGCTTCGATGAGTGTCTGCTCATTGAGCCAGTCAGTGGTCTCTTCGGGTACGCGTATGACATACTTGATACCGTCGATGAACTGCTGATCATCAAGGGCTGCAAGGGCGTCTATCACCTCCTGCGGCTCGCTCAGGTCTGAGAGTTTGATCAGATAGAACAGATAGACCCGTGCGGTTATGGTAGAGAAGACCAATTCCAGATCTCTCTGCTCGAAGGGAGAGATCGTCTTTCCCAGATGCTCGAGCCAGTCCCTGCTGCCCTGTGAATGATACCCATGATCTGAATGATGCGTATCGGTATGTTTTGCCACGGCATAGAAGGCCGAGTAGATCATCTCGATGGCAAGATTCTTTCTGATCCGCAGGGTAAATAGCTCCTGTTCACTCATGGTCTTCCCCTCCCGTACACCTCACGACTTCCGCTCTCACCCCAGTATACTCTATCGACCGCTGTTTTCCAATATCCTATCTACTATCATACTGTGATCATAGACTATCTTCTAACATCTCCACGGCATGGACTCCCGAACCATGTGCCGCCAGTCCGGTACCCGATTCATGAGATCTTTCCAGCAAAGCCTGGTTGCCTTTCTCATCAGCTGTCAGTATATTCGTCCCACTTATGTATTACTATTTTTATCATGTTCATTCAGGAGGTGCCTATGGCACATACACATACAGCCAAGGGAAAGATCGTCAGACGGCTGGGAACGAATATCTACGGTCAGGTCAAGTTCGACAGACTGCTGCAGAGGAAACCTCAGGCTCCCGGCAGGGATCCTGAGGACCGAAGACGCAGGAAGATCACTGATTACGGCAGACAGTTGGCAGAGAAGCAGAAACTGAGGTTCGGCTACGGATTATCAGAGAAGCAGTTCAGGAACCTCTACAGACGAGCGAAGGCAGCAGGCGGGGTGACCAGCGATACGTTCATCCAGCTCCTGGAGCGACGTCTCGATAATCTGGTCTATCGATTCGGCTGGGCAGCAAGCAGGGACCAGGCCCGACAGCTCGTCTCCCACAACCACCTGCTGGTAAACGGACGGCCTCAGAATATTCCTTCAGCCCTGCTCGCTCAAGGCGACAGGATCACTGTGAAGAGGCGAAAAGGGGTGGCGAGTCTCATCCGTGCCAACCTGGCAGCCGGGAATCAAGTGAGAGCCTCATGGGTGACGGTTGAGGAGGATTCCCTGAGCGGGGTCCTCACAGCGATCCCAGAGGCTGCAGAAGTGCCTCTGGATGCGAATGTGCAGCTTGTCGTGGAGTACTATTCCAGAAGCTGACAGAGACGAACAGCACCCTGGAAGGATCATCCTGAACCTACGGGTTCCTGATGATCCTTCCAGAGCCTATCTCTCTGCGGACTGCACGCTTCTGGGCCTCTTCACAGCCGCGCCACGATTTGTCTCTGTTCTCTGATTTATACATCTGGGTCATCCAATGGACATCTTCAACACTCTGAGTGATCCATCGTTCCATATGTTCGCTGATCGCACCAAAGAGATCGGCACAGACCTCACCAGAGAGCACTTCGAGTGCCATATCGAGCACCGATGGCAGATGGTGGATACAGATCCCGTTCGAGCGGCTGACCGCCTCCCTGAACTCAGGGTTCTCACCCCAGAGAAAGACGAACGTGTAGAGATAACGGTTGAGCGTCTCCTGCATGCTGTCACAGATGAGACAGCCCTGCTCCCGGTCTCTGATCATTTTTCTGATCTGCATGATGAGTTTTCTGCTCTTAGCTGTTCTCTTCGTTCCCTGCAGCGCTGCCAGCAGCGGTCGCAGTTCCTTCTGTGTCTGCATCAGGTGGGTATGGGAGATCAGTGCCATGGCCTGAGGCTTTGCAGCCTGCATCAGCGCACGGTAGTGATCGGGACAGAACCCTCTGCTGTTCACCTTGACACGGGTCTCCGGATTCATGACCGAGCTTCCCAGATAGTAGGTGATCGATCGGAGCTCTGCTGCTTCCATCAGAGTACAGAATATACAGTCTGCACTCGTATCCTCTACGGCATCCCAGACAGGGATCGTCTCTAATGTATATTTCATGTACTGCTCCCGCCTCATCCTATCGGAAAGGATACTGAGAAGTCAAAGGCTCTACAGGCAGTCGCAGGCTCTTCCAGGTCTTTTATGCAGATACCCTCTGACAGGGATCGTTCACTGTATAGACAGATGTTGTGCATAAGACCCGCTGGTATCAGGAGCAGGATGTCCAGAGAAGAGCCGTCAGAGGCTCACCTGTTCGATACATCCCCGGTGGTAGCGAACACCGATCCTGCTTCCTCTGTCAATCCACACGGATGCGCATGATGCCTTCGCGGGTAAGCAGTCTCTCAGGGAAGGTTCCCATCATCACCCGTGGAGCTTCAAGCAGCAGTGAGAGCGTATACTCACCATTTGCCGGATCCATGGAGAGCATCAGAGTCTTTGCCTTCCGTGCCCCAAGTAGATTCAGGACCTCCTGTTTGGAGAGCAGGAAATCACTTGTGATGGTGAACTTCTTCTGATATGAACCGAGACTGCGCCGTTCGAACGACTTATCCACCAGGACGACGATCCAGATCGCACCGTAGAGCAGCGAGGCGACAAGGTACTCTCCCAATCCGACGGTCATACCGAGGATCGCGAATATCCAGATACTGGCGGCACTGGTGAACCCGAAGATCTTATCGGTGGTTTTGATCAGAGCACCGGCACCGAGGAACCCGACGCTCGTGATGATAGCACTGATCAGGGGCAGAGGATTATCATGATTGAGAAAGACCGCAGTGAGGGCAAGCACACAGGAACCGGCAGATACGAAGATATAGGTACCGAAGCCGATAGGTTTATGGGCGAACTACCGTTCGAGCCCGAAGAGAAACGAGAGTACGAAGGTGACACTGAATCTGAAGATGACCATCTGATAGTCCATAACCCCGACATCCTGTGATCTGAGACCACCTGCAGCATACATACCGGGTACCAGCTTCCCCCGAACCAGAGCCCCTGAGGACCTGCGATGAGTACAACCCATGCATCCGCATACCTCGAAAGACAGCCCTGCGTATGATATGACAGATGATGACCTTCTACTCAATAGGCGAGCTGCCGTTTCTCCAGATAATACTCATAAGAACCCTCGAAGGTCCTCATCTGACCGTGATCGATCTCAAAGACACGATTCACCAGCCGTCTGAGCACGTACCTGTCATGACTGACGATCATGATCGTACCGGTAAAACTGCAGAGGGCTTCAAGCAGGACTTCCCTGCTTGCGATGTCGAGATGGTTGGTCGGCTCATCGAGTACCAGGAAGTTCACCGGTGAGGCCAGGATCACTGCGAGCATCACCCGGCTCCTCTCCCCTCCTGAGAGGATCGATATCTTCTTCTCTGCATCATCACCTGAGAACTGAAAGGCACCCAGCAGGGATTTGACATACCCGATCGTCGCCTGAGGGATCCGTTCAGAGACCTCCTGAAAGATCGTTCTGGTAGGATCGAGGGTATCAGAAGAATACTGGCTGAAATAGCCCAGAGAGACACTGCTGCCAAGAGTACAGCTGCCGGCAGTAGGAGCAGTCTGCTCGGTGATCACTTTGAGCAGCGTCGATTTCCCTGCCCCGTTGATACCGGTGACCGCGATACGGTTGCCGCGTACCACCGTCCCGGTGATCCCGCTGAAGACCGGGAGCTCCCCCCCGGATGCTTTGGTCCAGGATTTTGCCAGCTGCTGCATCTCCACTACGATATCCCCGCTGCGTCTGACATCATCGAAGGTGAATCTCATCACCTTCTGCTCCGGGGGGATCTCAATACGTTCGATCTTGTCGATGGTCTTGATCCGGGACTGCACCTGTGCTGCATGCGAGGCTCTGGCTGCGAACCGGGCGATGAACTTCTCTTCCTTGGCCAGCATCGCCTGCTGCCTCTTCTGGGAAGCGATCAGCTGCTCCCTGCGCAGATCACGCTCGCGCAGATAGAAATCATAATCTCCCGAATAGAGGGTAAGGGTACCTGCGGCGATCTCGAGGGTCTTACTGCACAGACGGGTCATGAACTCCCGGTCATGGCTGGTCATGATCAGAGAACCTTTGAAAGCCTCAGCCAGCCCTCGAGCCATACGATGGATTCGACATCAAGGTGGTTCGTCGGCTCATCGATCAGCAGGACATCCGGATCGAGCAGCAGGATCTTCGCCAGAGATATCCGCATCTTCCATCCACCGCTGAAACTCTCTACCCGATAGCCTCTGCGCTCCTCATCGAAGCCCAGTCCCTCGAGGATCGCCTCTGCACGGACCTCGAGAGAATACCCGTCAAGATGCTGGAAAGCCATCTGCAGTTCCCCGTAGCGGTCCATCTCACTGTCGCTCAGGCCCTCCCTTCGGGATCAGACATGCGATGCTCGAGCTCAGAGAGGATCTTCCCGATGGTATGTACCTCACCTGCTCCAGAAAGCACCTCTTCGATCGCCGTGGTTCCCGACATCTCAGCAGTGTCCTGAGAAAAGTACCCTACCACCGTCCCGGGATCCATGAACAGCACTCCTTCGTCCGGCTCTTCCTCACCGGTGATGATCCGGAAGACCGTGGTCTTGCCGGACCCGTTGGGACCGACAAGTCCGACCTTCTCACCATCATTGATCTGTACGTTGCCGTTCTGGATCAGCACCCTGCTTCCATAGGCCATGCGAATAGCTGAGAGATTTATCATACACTGTCCTTGAGTACATCATTCGGGGAATCAGAGGTGAGTCTACAAAAAAGAGCTGCTGTTGTCAAAGGTCCCCGGGACCGTTGACAACAGAGCTCTTCATATCACATACCGTCCCGATGCTGCTGCATCAGGGATGGCTATCGTCTCTTCTCAGCACAGGGGACACAGATCAGCGCTTCGGGTACATGGGTGAGTCTGCCCAGAGGAATATCCTTCCCGCATCTGATGCACACCCCGTAGGTCCCCTTCTCGATCCGCTCAAGGGCATTACGCAGTTTGACCAGAGTCTGTCTGTTCTGTTCGAGCACATACTCGTTGATCCCTTTCTCACTGATGGCCTCCATGCGGGTCAGCCTGCCAAGACTGATGCTGGGTTCGATCGGTTTGGTCTCACCGGTCAGATAGGTCATCGAAGACTCCAGCTCTTCGATCTTCGCAGTGATATGCTCTTTCATCAGCTTCAGCTCTTCTTCTTTCATAGTCGGTATCCTTATGCTGCTGTAAACATGCAGCTGTCACTGTTCTGGCTATGTTGGTATGTCTCATGATCCCATGCGATCCATACCCTCACATCGGCAGCCCTTCAGAGGCATGCTATGCCTTACGCTCCACGGTGAGTGGGAAGTGAGATCGCGCCGTATCCCGGCAGCCTTGTGCATCCGGCAGGAGCTGGTGTTCAGTCCTTCCAGGTCACCAGGATCTTCTCTGATCCGATCTTTTCCGTGATGATATCTGCGAGCCTCAACAGCTCCTCTTTACAGCAGTCTACCGTCTTGCCCTCCTGAAGGCGGGTTCTCAACTCCTGGGCGAACTCTGTCAAACTGATCTCTTTTTCCATGGTCTACTCCTTATGGTACGACTCCTATCATACTCCAGAGAGCCGCAGTCCGCAACTGATCGGGAAGCAGGAACTGCAGAGTCATACCCCGGTCCCGACTGGTCATCCCTCCTGCGCACGGTTCTTGGGTCTTCGTATCTTATGATAGATATAGCTGCGTTCTTCGCTCTTCAGTCCTATGAGGATGAAGACGCTGAAGAAGACCACACAGGCTGCAGCTTCGATCACTGCGATGGCAAAGAGCGAATCAGGAGGATAGATCCTGACCAGCCCCAGCAGCGATAGGTACATGACCAGCACCGGGATCACCGAAGGGACTACCGAGGAGAGATAGAAGCGCCAGAAGGTGATGCCGGTCGACCGGTTCGCCCTCGGCTGTACCAGCCCCATATCGACCAGGGCACTGGAGATCAGGGTCGCAAGCGCTACCCCCATGAGCCCGAACCAGCGTATGAGCAGCAGCGTGAGCGTAAGATTGAGCATCTGCCCGCCGAAGAAGGCCCCCGCCAGATACTTCTGATGGCCGGTCATCGACAGTACATTCGCGGCATTGCCGTGTATGACGCTGATGAGCATCGCAGCAAGGAGGATCTGACTCGCAGCTGCAGCCTGCCTGAAATCTTCTCCCATCCAGGCTGCAAGCAGCGGTTCCACCAGGAATGCCAGCCCGAGGAGCAGCGGGACAGCCAGGGCTGTGGAGAGCTTGGTACCGAGCAGGAGCACTGCCCGGATGTTCTGGGTATCACCACTCCCGTGCAGCTCCGCGACGACCGGAGTGAGGGCGTTCGTCAACTGACGGCACATACCAGAAGCCTCTTCGGCGATACGGGAAGCGACACTGTAGAGTGCGACAGCTGAGAGGGAGAGCACCGACTGTACGATAAGAGAATCGACCCGGGTGTAGATGAGCGTGGAGACCTGGATGATGAAGATGAACAGGGAGAACGATGAGATCTCCCGGACCAGATGCAGACGGAAGAATCTGGGATTGACTGAGACCCCCGGCAGCCGGGTGACGCAGACCCAGGCTCCAAGAGCCATGGCGACCGTGTTCGCTATCAGGTTCACCGCCCCGAGCCGTTCCACAGAGGGTTCTGCAAGCAGAGCCCAGAAGGTACCACCGGCATAGAGCAGCGTCCCGGCGATCTTGAAACTGTTCGCCCACCACTGTCGCTGGAACCCCGTCATCACCCCCATGAACATACCCAGAGGCATGCCCAGAGCAGTCCGGAACGCAACCAGCATGAAGACCATCTGGGCAGCCCCGGCATAGGCATCGGGGATGCTCAAAACAGCAGGGAGCACGATGACGAAGGCAGATGCTGCAGCGATGACGATCGCTCCGAGGACCATATAGACCCAGAAGAAGGTCGCTGTCAGGTAGGAGAGCCTGGAGGGGTCATCACTGCTTCGAGCCTCTGCGATATATTTCACCACCGAAGTGCCGAAACCGAGATCAAGCAGACCGAACAGCCCTATGACAGCCTGCAGCAGGGCCCACAGTCCGAAGGCTTCGGTCCCCAGTCGGGCCGCGATGAATGGGGTGAGCACGAGGAATACCAGGATCTGCACAGCCTGACGGCTGTAGTTCGACAGGGTGTTCTTGATGATCGCGGATGATCGGTTCTTCTCTATCATTGACATCGCATTATTCCTTCTGGCAGCTTGGGGTCTTCTTCACTGCACGCAGTGTGCAGGGATCGGTCATACGAGCAGATGATGGAACCGGTCGATCACCTCATCCCAGCTCAGCGCGATCTCGAGGGCACGCTTGCGTGCCTGAGAGCCCTTCTGCTGCCGGTCACTCTCGAGCAGATACTCGATGATGCGATCAGCATACTGCTGAGGGCTGCGGGGAGGGACGATATACCCTGCGGTATGCGAACTGCCGAGCAGTTCCTCTGCAGTCATGAAATCACCGAGCAGCACGGGAAGCCCGTGAAGCATCGCTTCGAGGACTACCATGCCGAACCCTTCTGAATCGGAGGCGAACAGGAACATCTGGGAACTGGAGAAGAGCCTGCTGATCTCAGCTCTGCTCATCCAGTCATCCATGATCACACTGTCAGTCAGGGACTCCCGTGTCACAAGCTCTCGCAGCCGAGCCACATAGTCGGTATCGAAGGACCGGTTCCCTGCAAGGTGCAGAACGATCTGGCCTGTGAGTTCAGGATGGCTTGTGAAGACCAGAGACAGGGCCTCTACCAGTACATGGAATCCTTTTCTCTGATTATAGTTACCTACAGATACCAGCTTCGCCGGCATCTGTGCACAGCTGGCCTGCTGCAGAGGAGCCTGCGCAAAGTCACTTGCAGGGTAGATCACCGTCGACCGCTTCGGGGAATGGAACACCCCCAGATCGGCATGCAGCAGTGCATCACTCACCCCAATATGATGATGTGCAGGTACCAGTGCCGCCATCGTCTGCAGTCGGTGCCATAGGCGATAGACTGGTGAACCATAGGTATCCCAATAGCACAGCTGAGAGAAACTGATCAGTCGGAAACGACCGCTGAGCCGTTCACGGCCGATGATCGGCCAGAGGAGGCGGTAGAGCCAGGAATCATAGAGCAGGGTCACCCTGCCCTTGGAGGCCGCACGATAGGGCTTCAGGGCAGTGGTGATCGCCTTCCGGGCTCTGTTCCGGCTTCGGGGATCATGAAGAGCCTTCTCCCCTATGATATCCTGCAGCGCTATGACCTTGAGAGAGACCCCCCGCTCGAGGAGCCCTTCGATCACATACCGGTTATAGATCTCACCACCGGTCCTCGCCTGCTTCGGGAATGCAGGAAGGAGCATCACTACCGTCTGTGCTGATGCACTGCCGGAAGAGGTCCCTCTCACCACTGACTCCACTGACGGGTTTTGATCGCCGAGCGGATCATCCCCTCTTTCCGGGCGAACCGGTGGAGAAAATCCAGTCGCAGACCGAAGCGTCGGCTTCTGCTCCTGAAGGTCAGGTAGGAAGCGATGAGATGCAACCCGGAGAGCAGAAGATCCCAGCATTCCCAGACGCTGGTCTTCCAGCTCTTCTTCGGCAGCACCCCTTCCCACTTTCGTGAGAGCAGGGCCCCTGCCATGGCATTGTTGCGTGACTGGCGATAGACACCCTTCAGGGATGCACGATGATCATGATAGACCAGTGCCTGCGGGCAGTAGGCTATACGGCCCCCTGTCATCTTCTGGATCCTCCAGGAGAGGTCACAATCCTCCCCGCAGATCAACCCTGTGTCGAACCCCTCCACCAGCAGAAAGGCTTCTCTACGAAACAGCGCATTGGCCGTCTGCAGATAGGGCATGAAGGGATGATGCACAGCCCGTTCCTGATCGAGGATCTTCATGGTATTCATCCATACCTGTATCTCGTTCTTGGGCACACTTCCCTCGATACGTCCGCCTGCTCCCACCACCTCAGGGTCCTCGAAGGCTGCGACACTCTCGATGAGCCACCCCGGGGTCGCTATGCAGTCGATGTCGATGAAGGCAAGGATCGCTCCCTGAGACCCCCGTACCCCCGGTATTCCGTGCAGCCGCAGGGCCCTGGATGTCATGTTCGTAGAGCAGCTTGACCTGTTTGAATGCCTTGATCACCTCGACCGATCCATCGGTAGAACCGTTATCGACCACGATGATCTCATGGGAGGGCGACTGAGGATCGAGTGAGAGGAGAGAACGAAGACACTCGGTGACCGTCCGCATGCCGTTATAGCAAGGAATGATGATTGATACCTCTACCGGTGTTGCTGCCATATGTGTGTCCCCTTAGAAGCGTTCGATGAGCCGTACACAGTATCTTTTTTCGTGAATGACTTCACAGACCCCTTTGAATGGTATGCGTAAGGACTGCGGTCTGTCAAGGAAAAAGCATATACCAGCTGTGTGCAGCACAGTCCGCATCTTCTCCTCCCGCCCCAGGCGGGAGGAGACAGCCAAGGGCAGGGATCACCTCTGCTGAGAGCGCTCCTGTGTCCTGTCCATCTTCTCGATGAACTGATCATAGTCCTCTGATGAGAGCAGGTTATTGATGAACTCCTTCCCGTTCACCATCTGAGCGATCTCCGAGAGCATCTCCAGATGACTTCTGGCAGAGTAGCTCTCAGGCGACAGCAGGATGATGATGATCCTGGGCCTTGAACTGACATGGTCTACAGAGAACGTATCAGGATTCGTAGCGACAGCAAGCTGATAGTCATCGATCTCTCGTGTATGGATATGAACAAGGAGGATCTGTCTCGAGAGCTCTATCGGGGACGATCTGAGGGTAGAGACCAGATCATCATAGACAGCATTCTGGTCCCCCTGCTGCAGTTTCCGGCACATATCCTTGAACAGCCTCTCAGGATGCTGATGTGCATACTGGAAGTAGAAGCTCTCAGGCTGGAGTTTCCTGTAGAGCGGCAGGTCAGAGAAGAGACCATCCTCATACTCATGCTCCGGATCTGAAGGAGGATAGACAGCGATCAGGTTCGTACGGCTGAATCGTGTCGCCAGCTCATGGGGCAGCCGGTCAAAGCTGAGCCTCCAGGCCAGCTGACCCTGCCGTGCGAGCAGCTGGATGAGCATATCGTTATCGTAGAGCATGGAATCAAGCAGACGATCGATCCCCTTCCAGCTGTTGACCAGCTTGAACTCATACTGCAGTGTGAGCTTCTTCTTCGCCACGATCGGCTCTATGCCCTGTCTGGATAGTTCATCCGCACAGATGATCAGTCTCGCATTGATCATCTGATTGAGCTTGATCACCGAATAGAGGCTGTCTGAGAATCCTTTCTGTCTGTTCATGAGCGGCGGTACGATCAACACGATCCGTTTGGTGATACCCAGCCGCTGTACGACTCTGGAGACGAAGACCTCCTCATTGCTGTTCTTGATGAATTGGTCGATGACCCGGTTGAAGACCCCGTAGGAGGGTTTCTCTTCAGGGTTCCAGTCAAACAGGGTTCTCGGCACCCGATGCTCCTGAGCTGAACGCAGAAGAGCGCTGGTGATGTTGATGTCGATCTTGGTCAGCGGTATGGCATGCTGCTGGGCCGCATTGACCAGATCAAGAGCTTTTGCCAGCACATCCTCGCCCTCGAGCAGCTGTCTGTCGACCTGCTTCCCGTCAAGAGCGACATTCAGGAGATAGATCGGTTCATGACTCTCCTTCTCTTTGAGCAGCAGGGCGAACTCTAACAGATGGTGGATGTTCCGCTCGTTCTTGATCGGAAGCAGGAGACGATCGGTTGCCCGTTTCTGGGAACCGTGACGACACTCTTCTCCTCGAGCAGGACCTTCCTCGCATACGTCCTGGTTGCCAACGATCCGGTAAAGCAGGTGACCAGGATCATCATGACCGTACCGGCGAGCACACTGTCGCTGAACAGTCCGACCCGGTGCCCGATGGTCACGACGGCAAGCGTCGCCGCTGCCTGATTCACACTCAATGAGAAGATCAGGTTCCTCTCCGCGACTGAACTCTTCGTGAAGAGCCCGAACAGATGGGCTGCTATGAGTTTGGAAACTATAGCCACGATGATCATCACAGCAGAGACGATCAGCGTGTTCACATCGACGAGGAACTGCCTGACATCGATGATCATCCCCACGGAGATCAGAAAGAACGGTATGAACAGCGAGTTTCCCACGAACTGGATCCGGTTCATGAGCGTACTCTTCTCAGGGATCATCGTATTGAAGACAAGCCCTGCCAGAAACGCCCCGATGACCGGTTCCAGCCCGATCAGGTACGAAAGATAGGCACAGATGAAGAGGATCGCTATGGTGAAGACATACTCCTCCACCCCGGTCTCGTTCGCGAACTTCCTGAAGAACCAACTCACGAGGATCGGCAGGAGCACGATCACGGTGAACAGATAGACAGCCGAGAGAAGAGAGAGCCGTACCCAGAACCAGAGATCAAGACTGCCGTGATTCGCAGCGATGATCACAGCAAGGACGAGAAAGGCCAGGGTATCGGTGATGATAGTCCCCCCTATGGTAGAGGTCACAGAACTCTTCTTGGAGAGTCCCATCCTGCTGACCGTCGGGTAGGTGATGAGGGTATGGGAGGAGAACATGCTCGCAAGCAGTACCGAGGCGATGAGACTCATGTCAAGGATGAAGAGGGCACTCACCGTCCCGATGATCAGGGGAATGAAGAACGTGAGGAGACCGAACGAGAGACTGTGGAACTTGTTCTTCCTCACCTCTGCAAGATTGATCTCCAGGCCCGCCTGGAACAGGATATAGAGCAGACCGATGGTACCCAGAAGGTCTATGGTCTTATCATGTTCGAGAACATCAAGGACATACGGCCCGAACAGGATCCCTGCGGTGATCAGGCCGATGATCCCGGGGAGCCTCAGCTTCTCTGCAAGCAGAGGCGCGACGACGACGATGGTCATGACGACCGCGAAGATCAGAACAGGATCGGTGACTGGCAGTATATGCATCTCATCCTTCCTTTTACAGCAGGTTGCATCTGCAGTGCTATCGATGGTCCTTCAGCTCATCTCAAGATGACAGGTATACTCTACCGGGAAGTCCTCTGATCAGTCAACTCTCCGGTTATCCTTCTTCCCTATCTGATGAACGACCCCTCATCCAATTCTTTGAAGGCCTGATGGAGTTCTTCCCGGGTATTCATGACGATCGGACCGCCCCATGCGATCGGTTCGTGCAGCGGCTTGCCTGCTATGAGGAGGAACCTGACCCCCTCCTCTGCCGCTTCGACGCTGACACACTCTCCGCTTCCCATCAGCACGGCACGGCGGGTCGGTACCACTCCTGCGTGCCGGTCGAAATGGGCGGATCCCTCTACCAGATAGCAGAACACCGTCAGCTGTGGGTCACACGGGAATTCACGGCGGACTCCGGGCAAGAGACTCACATCGAGGTAGTCGATCCTGACATAGTCACCGGCAACGGGCCCTGCTGTTCCCCGGTAGCTCCCGGAGATCACCCGTACTGTTGACTGCCCGTCCTGCACCACCGGTACGGTATCAGAGGTGATATCACGGTAGGCAGGCTCAGTCATCTTGCTGCTTCGCGGCAGATTGATCCACAGCTGTGCACCGAGAAGGCGGTCCACCGCCTGCGGCATCTCCTGATGGATGATCCCGCTACCTGCGGTCATCCACTGACAGCCTCCATCAAGGATATTCCCGGTGTTGCCCAGGGAATCCCCGTGTGCTATATGACCGTGAATCAGATAGGTCACCGTCTCGATGCCCCGATGAGGATGCCAGGGAAACCCCTTGGTATACTCATCCGGGTCCTCTGAGTCAAAGGCATCGAGCAGCAGGAACGGGTCGAAGTCCTTCACCTCTTCATGCCCGAAGACCCGTACCAGTTTCACCCCCGCCCCGTCATAGCAACCGATCCACCTACGATCTTTCTGATCCTTCGTTCTGTCATACCGCTACCCTCCTGCAGCCTCTGTGGTGATGAACACCTGGCGCCCGACTCGGTGCCCTGCGCATCAGCACTCATTCTGACTGCGCAAACAATTTCCTTTTTCATTTGTGCTCATACTATATGATGAGTATAATGCATAGTACCTGTTCACAGACTGTTTTTTCTCATCTTTTTCTAGCAGTCTCTCGGACAGCACCGAATCCCTATCGTCGTCATGTCGATAGAGAGCAGAACCGAGGTGGTATACTTGAACGTTTGAAGACATACAGAGAACTGGCAGGCCTGGAACGGGATCGTTCGGGGATCTCCGAAGAGATGCATGATACCATCGCCCGTGAGATGGATACCTTCAATGCCCTGAGGACTCAGTATGTCCTGATCATCACCTTCATCTTCGAGCTTGCCCTGATCCTCCTGCATGATCTTCCGCAGATCCGGAGGACATGCTCGATGACCGGTGAGACTGGCCTCTATCTGCTGATGCATATCGTGATCGCACTGGTAGCATGCACGGGGGTACTGCTTGCCCGGAAGGTCCTCACCAGTCCAGAATCCTATATAAAAAGCAGACACAGAAGCTTCAACAGGGCCGTCGCCTTCATGGTCTTCATCATCCTCTCTGCCTCTGCAGTGATCAACAGTCTCGATCAGAGTCTCTTCAGCAGTATAACCGTCTACACCTCGACGGTCCTGCTCGTAAGTGTCCTGGTGATCCTGAAGCCACCACTCAACCTGTTCGTCTTCCTCGGCAGCTACACCATCTTCGCGATCAGCATGTTCATCTATACTCCTGCCCATGCGGGGATGCAGGCGAACCTGATCAACGGATCGTTCATCGTCGCTGCGGCGATCGTCGTATCGACCTCGTATTTCAAGAGTTTCTCAGAGAGCACCGCAAAGAGCGTGATGCTCAGAGAAGCCAACCGACAGCTGGAGATCATCTCGAACAGAGATGTCCTGACCGGGCTCTACAATCGCAGGTTCTTCTATGATTTCATCCAGCAGGAGCTGCAGTATCTCAAGCGATACAACGATGAGTGCTCTCTGGTCATCTTCGATCTTGATGATTTCAAGCAGGTCAATGACCGGTTCGGACATACCTATGGAGATCTGGTACTGAAGACCTTCGCAGGGATCCTCACCGCACACTGCAGAGAGTCTGATCTGGCGATCAGATGGGGTGGAGAGGAGTTCGTCATGGTACTCTTCAAAGCATCGACCACCGATGCCCATGATATCGTGAAGAGGATCCTTACCGCTCAGGAGCAGATGACCAATGAATCAGAGGGAAGGACCAGCACGGTCACCGCAAGTGCCGGAGTGGTGGACCTGCAGCGATACTCGGCAACCGGGATCGACGAGGCCATCATCCAGGCTGACAGGGCTCTGTATCAGGCAAAGCGGGAGGGTAAGAACCGTGTGATCTCTGCAGAGGCTCTACCTGCAGCCGAAGAGAGGCGCTGAGCGCTGACACCGCCGGTGTCAATCTGCCTGCTTAACCCACCCCCAGAACATACCTCTGTAACGTACCACCGCACACGTGCATGATCCTGCGCAGAATCAGTACACACCGCTATGTTCGTATGCGGAACTGGATCTCGGTGATGTATTTCTCCGGGTCATTCTCTATGAACTGATCGATGATGTTGATATTCAGAGCGGTCCCTTCGAGCTGGATCCCTGCAGCTGCGGCAGCACCTCTGATCGTATCGAAGGTCTCCGGCACCCGTGCATACGGCCCGGTATGATACCCGCAGCAGAATGAACCTTCGGCGATGGTCCTGAAGCGCAGACCCTGTTCGGAGATCAGGGTCACATCATCGATCATGGCCCCGAACTGCTTCTCCATCCCTCGATAGAAGACGATCGTGGGGTAGAGATAGAAGTGTTCATTCCTGTAGAGCAGGTCTTCGGTACCCAGGGGCAGGTAGTAACGAGGAGGGAAGTGCTTCTGCGTGATCTGAGAACTGTCGGTGATGTGCATCCTGCTCTCGGTGAAGGCGATCTTGCGTGTGATCATCCGCTCGATGAGCTGGAGCTCTTCCCACTGTCTGTGCAGCTCCTGTGCCTGTTCACGCATCTGCTCGAGCGTGTTCGAACTGCCTCTGGTATCGAGGATATGCTGGATCCTGGCCAGAGAGTAGCCCATCTTCTTCAGGTAGAGGATACTGGCGAGCTTGTAGACCTGATCGAAATAGTAGTACCGATGACCATTGGGGTTCTTGCCTGCAGGGGTGAACAACCCGATGGATTCATAGTAGTGCAGTGTCTGCACATTGAGGTTGAAGAGCGCGCTGATCTCTCCTATGGTTAACCGATCTTCCATGCGATGGAGTATAGCATCATCTTCTGCTTCGTACAAATGGTTTCCCCAGTGCAGCAGGTTCACTCGATCTGCCGATCGAGAACAGCAGGACCGCTACGGTGATCACATAGGGGAACATGATGAATACCTGTGAGGGGATCGCAGATCCCGAGGCCTGGATGCGGAACTGCAGAGCATCGGCAGCTCCGATGAGCAGACCTGCGAGCAGGACCCCTTTGGGTCCCTCCTTCCCAGGATCACCACCGCAAGTGCTATATACCCCTTTCCCGAGGTAAGGTTCTCCAGGAAGAAACCGAGAAGGCTCAACGTGAGATAGGAGCCCGCGAGCCCGGTGAGCATGCCGTTGACGGCTGCAGCACCATACCTGATCGCACTCACGTTCAGTCCTGCACTGTCGGCTGCCTGCGGATGTTCCCCTGCAGCGTGCAGGATCACTCCCCACTCAGTCCGGTAGAAGAGTATCCATGAGATCAGGACAGCCGCCATGGTGAAATAGACGAACCCGTTCTGCTCAAAGAGCGCCGGGCCGATGATCGGCAGCTTCGAAAGCAGCGGGACCGCATGTTCTGAGACGGTAGGGCAGACCGGTAGGGTGGTCGTCTTCCCGAAGATCATCAGAAAGAGATAACTGGTGAGTCCGGAGACCAGGAAGTTGATCGAGAGCCCTGATACGGTCTGATCAGCACGGCAGGTGATACTCATGAAGGCATGCAGCAGGGCGATCAGGCAGCCCGCGGTCATACCGGCAGCCAGCCCCAGGGGGATGCTGTTCGTAAGATGTGCCGTGATGAAACTGGCAAAGGCACCGAAGAGCATGATCCCTTCGAGGCCGATGTTCAGGATACCGCTCTTCTCCGAATAGGTCTCTCCGAGTCCCGCGAGGACCAGAGGGACAGCCATACGTACAGATGCGGTGAGAAAAGTCTGCAGCGTGTTCACCAGCTCGAATGTAGGACTCATGATCGTTGGTCTCCCATCGCCTTCTGTGCAGCATACATCTGCATGATGGCCTTTCTCGCAAGGATGAGCAGCACCAGGGTTCCCATGATGATCCAGGAGATCGAGGCAGGCACTCCGGCCTGACGCTGCATGGTCATGGACCCTGTCTGCAGACCGGCGATCCCGATAGCCGCGATGACGATACCTGCCGGATGATTCTTACCCAGAAGCGCTATGATGATAGCTACATAGCCGAATCCGGGAGAGAACCCTTCAAGCAGGCGATAGTGGATACCGGCGATCTCACTGTAGCCGGCGATACCTGCCAGCCCCCCGCTCAGCAAAGATGCCAGCAGGATGTTCCTGGTGCAGGATATACCGGAACACAGTGCACCCCGGGGATTCAGTCCGACAGCCTCATGGTGAACCCCGAGACAGTCCGCCACATGAGCAGATAGACCGCCGCTGCACTGAGGAGCGCGATGATGAGACCGGCATGAAGCCGGGTGGGCATCATCAGATAGGGCAGCTGCATGGCCTGCGGTATCTCAGGCGACATGGGCAGCGGATAGGAGGGATCTTTCATGACCGTCCTGACCAGCAGCCCGACGATGTTGATGGCGATATAGTTGAACATGATGGTCATCAGGACTTCCGAGAGCCCGAAACGGGATTTGAAGAAGCCGGGGATCATAGCCCAGAGGCCTCCTGCAAGCAGGGCAGAGGCACAGGCGATCGGTCCGAGCAGGATCCCGGGAAGTCCCGGGAAGAGCATGCCGGCAGCTGCGGCTGCAGCACCTCCCATATAGATCTGTCCCTCTGCACCGATGTTGAAGAACCCGGTCCTGAACCCGATCGAGACCCCGAGCCCCGCCAGGATCAGGACGGTCGCCCGTACCAGCACTTCCGAGAACCCGTACCAGGAACCGAGTACCCCGTTGAAGAAACTCGAGAAGGAGGAGATCACACTGCTGCCGACAGCCAGGATCAGAGAGCATGCGATACAGAACAGCAGCACCGTCATAACGATGTATGAGATGAGAGTCGGGACATGCTTCATAACTCCTCCGTCAGACGATGACCGGCCATGAGCAGTCCGATCCTCGTCGTATCAAGATTCCCGGTATTGCTGATGATATCCTGAAGAGCCCCTTTATAGATGATCCCTATACGGTCACTCATGGCCTGTATCTCATCCAGATCCGCTGAGATCAGGAGGATCGCACAGCCTTCCCGCCGCTTCTGTGCAAGCATCTTCTGAATATACTCACTCGCCCCGATATCGAGTCCGCGGGTGGGCTGGAAGGCGATGATGATCCCGGGAGCACCAGAGAGCTCTCGCGAGAGGATCAGCTTCTGCTGATTACCTCCCGAAAGCAGGCGGACCGGCTCCTCGGTCCCGCGGGTCTTGATGCGGTAGGAGGTGACAGCCTCTGTGGTAGCGGCTCTGCAGGCACGATAGTCCACGAACCCGTACCGGGAATACCGCTTGTCCATGAAGGCCTTCAGCAGATAGTTCTCAGTCAGACTCATATCCATGATCAGCCCGTCATGATGCCGATCGTCAGAGATGTATGCCAGACCGAGTCGTTTCCGCTGCTGTACGTTCAGCTGCTGCACCTGGGTGTCAAAGAAGCTGATGGAGCCCTCCTGCGGTATCCGGATCCCCAGGATCGTCTCCGCCAGTTCCTTCTGTCCGTTCCCGTCGACCCCTGCCAGTCCGAAGATCTCTCCGGTCCTGATCTCAAAGCTTATATGATCCAGACGTCGTATCCACCGGTCCGTGAGCGAAAGCCGATCGATCGCCAGAGCGGTACGGCTTCCCTCGGTCTCGAGGACCTCCGGGATGACCGGCTGCAGCGGTCTGCCGATCATCAGCTGTGAGAGCAGCTGCTCATCAGCTTCGGCTGTGCGCAGCGTCCTGATAGACTGTCCATCTCGCAGGACCGTGATGGTATCAGTGATAGACATCACTTCAGGGATCTTATGGGTGATGAGGATCACCGAATGTCCCTGATCACGAAGGGCACGCAGGACCTGGAAGAACTGTTCGATCTCCAGCGGGGTCAGTACCGCCGTCGGTTCATCGAGGATCAGCAGCTCGGCATCCCGGTAGAGCAGCTTGATGATCTCGACCCGCTGCTGTTCCCCGACAGAGAGCTCTGAGATCAGGGCCCGGGGATTCACCTGCAGTCCGTACCTGCCGGAGAGCTCGGTGATCCTGGCATCGATAGCGGCTCTATCAGGAAAGGGGTGGCGCTTCGAACGGAGCCCGAGGGTGATGTTCTGTGAGACGGTCATCGTCTCCACCAGCATGAAGTGCTGGTGGACCATCCCGATATGGTTGGCGATCGCATCTTTCGGTGAAGAGAAACTGACCTCTTCCCCCTTCCAGCTGATGCTCCCGCCATCCTTCTGGTAGATGCCGTAGAGGATGTTCATGAGGGTCGTCTTGCCTGCACCATTCTCTCCGAGCAGGGCGTGGATCTCCCCCTCTCGATTTCCAGAGAGACCTGTCTGTTGGCTGCAGTCCCATAGAAGTACTTGTCTATCTGTCGCATCGATACAAGCGGCAATGTGTTCACCTCACTGTGTGTCCGAAAGCGAGGTCTTCCCGGAGAACCCGGGAAGACCGATCATGAAGGACTACTGTCCGCTGCTCTTCTCGATCAGCGGGATCTTCAGATCCCCTGAGGTGATCTGCTCTTTGAGCTCTTCGATACTGTCCTGGACATCCTGCGGTACGCGGGTACTGAACTCATGGTAGGGGGCGATGTCTACGACACCTGAGGACATCCCGAGATTGAAGATACCACCTTCGAAGGTGCCGTTCTGTACTTTTTCCACAGCTGACATGATCAAGGCCGGGACACTGTAGATGGTACTGCACACCACTGCTTCCGGAGCGATGACACTCTGATCCCAGGAATCACCCGTCGAGAGCAGACCGCGTTCCTGTGCCGCGATGATCACTCCCGTACCAGCCTGATTGGCAATGTGTGAAAGCACATCAGCACCCCGATCAGCCATGGCCAGAGCTGCCTCTTTCCCAGAGCGACATCAGTGAAGGAACCGATATAGACGCTTGAGACCTTGATCTCTGGATCATAGTCTTTCGCACCCAGCCGGTAGGCTTCTACCACCTTGATGATCGATGGCTGCTCGAACCCACCGACGATACCGATCTTGCCGGTCTGTGACATCGCAGCGGCCAGTCTGCCCATCAGATACCCTGCTTCCTCACATGCGATGACATATGATGCGGTATTCTCAGAATAGGAGGCCCCTTCTATTGCAAGGAACTTGGTATCGGGGAATCGCTTGCCGACACGGACAGCAGGCTCACCGTACTGGAACCCATGTCCGATCACCAGATCATACCCCTGAGAGGCATAGTCATTGAAAGCCGCTTCACTATCGGCGATCCCGATATGTTCGGAATAGGCTGTCTCGATACCGTACGCCTCAGCTGCCTCGGAAAGTCCCTGAAGTGCGACAGCATTCCAGCCCTGGTCATTCGCCGGTCCTGAAAGGATCAGGGCCACTTTGAGCGGTGCATCCTCAGCAGGTGCTGCAGTCTCTGTGCTGCCCCCTGCGAAGACGACGGCTGCTGCACTCACCAGCAGCACCATCAGAACCATAGATCGTTTACTCATTTTCATCTCCTACTCATTCGTGATTTGGTCTTCTTGCCCGATTCTCCGTAAGAAGAATCATCTATCATCAATACGCACTGCTTGCATTTCTGATCACTCTGGTACAGGTACTCTCAGCCTCCTGTGCCAGCCGTTCTTCATCGACTCCGGTAAGTCTCCCGTCAGCATAGACGACCTTCCCATTGATCATCGTCATCTTCACCGGTCCGGTCACTCCTGTCCTGGCCAGCAGACTCAGAGGGTCATGGAGAGCTCCTGCGAGTTCCAGTTTCCCGGTATCGACCAGGAACAGGTCTGCCGCCTTGCCGATCGCCAGAGACCCGAGCTCTTCCCGTCCCATGATCCGAGCACCACCGCTCGAAGCGATCTTGAGCATCTCCCCGGGAGAGGGGCTCGCTCCCCGTTCCTTGCTGTGACGTGCCTGCATGAGATAGGCCATCCGCAGCGAGTCGAGCAGGTTCGAACTGTCGTTCGTAGCAGATCCGTCACAGCCCAGACCGATATGCATACCGGCACGCTGCATCTGCGGGATATCGAGGATGGGAAACCCGCCGAGTACCGCAGGAGCCGGGCAGTGAGAGAGCCCTGTCCCCGTCTGCGCCATGATGTGATACTCATCAGGGGTCAGTTCCCAGCCGTGAGCGAACCATACATCCGGTCCGGTAAAATCCCGTTCCATCGCCCAGCGAAGGGTCCTCTTCCCCCAGCGTTCCACCATGGACCGTTCTCTCCCTCCCCGAGATGGGTATGGAGCCGGACCCCCTTCTCACGGGCAAAACGGGCCGATTCGATGAAGGTCTCCTCATAGCAGTTCACAGGCTGACAGGGTGCCACGACGATCTGCTTCATACTGAAGCGCCCCCCGTCATGATAGGTTCCGATCAGTCGGTCGCAGTCAGCGAGAAACTCATCGGTACTCTCCAGCATCTCATCAGGGACCGTACTGCCCTTTGATCTCGGCAGCGTATTAGCCCCCCTCCCTGCGATGAACCGCATCCCGAGGAGCTCTGCTGCATCCATCTGCCGATCAACGAGCGCTTTTCCCGCATGCCTGGGGTAGCAGTACTGATGATCGAAGGCTGTGGTGCACCCATGCTTGATCAGATCGGTCATGGCGATGAGCGATGAGTAGTAGATCGACTGCTCATCGATCAGCTTGAAGATCTCATAGATATCGTTGATCCAGTCGATCACCGACATGCTCGGGTAATCGACGGTGATAAGGTTCCTGACAAAGGTCTGGAAGAAGTGATGATGGGTGTTCACCAGTCCGGGATATATGATCGTATGTGAGGCATCAATGATCTCATCAGCGGTATCTCCGTACTCCTTTCGTGCATCTGCACAGAAGGCTATGATCTGCGGTCCTTCGATCACCATGTCTGTAGTATGTAGTACCGTATCGTGGATGTCTCCGATGACGATGGCATCGGCATTCCTGATTATCGTTCTCTTCTGTTTCACTGTCCTGCTCCCTTTCACCCTATTCTACAACCTATAGTTACTATAGGTGCAACGGTAAAAAAGAAGATCCGTATACTTTTTTCCCCGGGGAGCAGCATCCCCTTCTGTCAGAGGAGTTCGAGTACGTTCCTCATCGATGGGTCCCGAAAGCTGTACGGGTTCACGTCCGTCCCTGCCTGCTGGACAGACACCTGCCCAGCTCGAAGGCCTCTGCGAGCAGTCCGGTCTGCTGAGAGACCGGGACCCGATCGGTAGTCGATGCGGTGAGGATCCCGTCAACACTCGCATTGAGTTCCTTCAAGGCACCTTCAAGGACCATCTGCGTACCGGTGAACTGATGGGGGAACGCAGGGGCTCCGCCTGTGAGCAGCAGGACACCGGTCCTGTTCACCGCTGCAGGGCGATCCTTGCGCACCGTGGATGCCCAGTAGGTCTGAAAGCGATCGATGATGGTCTTCAGGGGAGCGGGTACCGAATGGAAGTATACCGGGGTCGCGAAGACGATCAGATCAGCCTGTTCGATCTTGCCGTAGATGACTTGTGCATAGTCATCGATGCAGCATCCTGGATGCTTCCAGCACCAGCGGCAGTCCCTGCAGGGTGCCACAGGTGTCGTATAGGCATCAATGATCTCAGTGGTCACCTGAGGACCCTCAGCTGTCCCTTTGAGGAACATCTGCAGCAGTTCAGCGGTATTTCCCTGTTTCCTTGCCGATCCGAAGAACACGAGTATATGCATACCAGGGATTATAGCAGAACAGCGGAGGTTGTCCACCCGCAGAGTGCAGCTGGAGAAGGAAGAACCTCATCCCGGCAGACACACAACTGCTGAACGCTCCTGATCACAGAGCGCCTCACCCGACAGGGAGAGGCAGAGCATCAGACCGCGGTATAGAGCCCGAGATCGATTCGGCACAGGCCGTGAGCTGTGCGGGCTGTGTTACAGGCTTCGTTGGGACCCTCCTGCCCGTGTATGAGAAAGGCCCTGCAGGGTGTCGGTCGTTTCGCATAGATGCTGCAGCGTACCAGTTCCCCGATGGTACCCTCGAGGGCTTCACATCTCGGATGTTTACTGTCTGTGCCGCGCATCACGGCGAACCGCTCATCGAGCTTCTCGATACAGGAGGCTGGAACGGATCCAAGGGGATGCAGATCACTCTCCCCCAGTAGAAGGAGACTCTGAAATAGGCACAGCATGCCCCGCAGGACATACACAGCTCTTCTATCATTCGATCATCCATGAGTAATGAGTTCCATCGATTGTGCAGTGTGGGGTGATGCCCTGAACGGAGAAGGACATCGCATACCGTTCAGCCCGACAAGCGATCGAGTATGCAGCTGCAGTATAACGATATGCTCTACTCGTTCCTAGCTGTCCCCTGCCCATCCTGATCTCTTTTATCGCTCAGGATCCTACGAACCGGTCCGTAGGATCCTGAGCGCAGCAGAAGGGACTGAGACATCCGGGACATATGGCGAGAACCGATCAGATGCGCTATACTGATCACATCAGCCTCTCATCGATGGCCTTCGGCTTCTGCTGCTGTTCACGACAGATGGACCGGAGAGGGATGTGCTCACATACAAAGAGAGGTATCACTATGTATCATGCAGAACCTTCACGCTATGCTTCCATGCGCTATGACCGATGCGGGAACAGCGGGCTCAAGCTGCCTGCTCTCTCCCTCGGGCTCTGGCACAACTTCGGGAGAGCTCCCGACCTCAGGAGCCAGAGAGATGCTCCATACCGCCTTCGATCTGGGAATCACCCACTTTGATCTGGCGAACAACTATGGACCACCTGCAGGATCTGCAGAACTGAATTTCGGCAGGATCTTTCGTGAAGACTTCTCGGCCTATCGTGATGAACTGATCATCTCGACAAAGGCAGGCTACCACATGTGGGAAGGACCCTACGGGGAGTGGGGCAGCAGGAAGTACCTGCTTGCCAGTCTGGACCAGAGCCTCAAACGCATGGGACTTGAGTATGTCGACATCTTCTACTCACACCGATTCGATCCCGACACTCCGCTCGAAGAGACCATGGGAGCCCTTGAGACCGCATACCGGCAAGGTAAAGCCCTCTATGTGGGGATCTCCTCCTACTCTGCACAGAAGACCCGTGAAGCCTATGAGATCCTGAAGGCCAGGGGCATCCCGGTCCTGATCCATCAGCCCTCCTACTCGATGCTCAACAGATGGGTCGAACAGGGACTGCTCGACACGCTTGAGGAACTGGGGATCGGCAGTATCTGCTTCTCACCTCTGGCTCAGGGATGCTCACTGACAAGTATCTTGACGGGATCCCCTCAGGGTCCCGAGCTGCACAGAGCGGTACCGCACTGTCACAAAAGCTCTTGAGCAAGGAGAATATCGAGAGGATCAGATCGCTGAACACCATCGCTCAGCGAAGAGGCCAGAGCCTTGCACAGATGGCGATCGCATGGTGCAAGCGAAGGAGAGAGATCACCTCGGTCCTCATAGGTGCCAGTTCCCCGCAGCAGATCAGGGAGAACGCCGCGGCGATCGAGAACCTCTCGTTCACTGACGAGGAACTCAAAGAGATCGATCTCTATGCACAGGAGGGGGATGTCAACCTCTGGGCGGCTTCAAGCAGCACCTGAGTACTCAGGCTGCCCGTCATCTGAGGGCAGCATACACGCATATTCTGTGATGAGAAGAACGCTGATGCAGTTCAGTATGTGATATGACGGAGTTTATAGCGCACCTGGATGAACCGGAAGATCCCGAAGATCCCGATGATGAAGCCGAAGGGGATCAGGACATAGCCGATGATCTCGATCAGATAGAGCTCGAAGAACTTGATGAACGATGCCCCGGCAACGATAAGACTCAACGAAGTCCGGATATAGGCAAGGAAGGTCCGCTCATTTGCCAACAGCGTCCTGTCAGCGGCGAGGAAGTCCCTGAGTATGAGATCGTCCGTATTGTGTGTATATACCTTGTTCTTCTGTATCATCTGCTGCTCCCGTGACAATTCTTGTATTTTCTGCCGCTTCCGCAGGGACATCGGTCGTTACGGCCGATCCTGCTAAAATCAAAATAGTCGATATACTCACGTGCCGGCCGCCTGTGCTGCAGTGCAGCCCCATCGCCGTGATATAGGGATCGGTATGTCCATAGAACATCTTATAGCCCTCACACAGATGATTCAGCGGTCTTCCATCTCGTGCGGTGCGTACCCGGTTTCTCATACAGTCGCCGTAACAGCGCTCCAGATAGGAACAGCTGAGACACTCACCGGGCAGATTCCCGGACTTCGCCTCCCCGAGGCGCTCTGGCGGGGACTGTCGACCATCTCGAAGAACTCCTGCTGTACGATATTCCCGAGCTCATGGGCCTGATCGACAAAGTGATCGCAGCTGTAGAGTTTACCGTTATGCTCGAGAGCCAGCGCCCTGCCGCACTGCGGTGCATGCACGCACAGGGAGGAACCCTGCCCCATATGGATTCCCAGCAGCATATCGACCTGCTGGATGAACCGCCTCCCGATATCGCGCGAGACCCAGCGGTCGAAGATGCTGCAGAGGAAAGAACCGAACTGCAGCGGCGCTACCGACCGTTCAAGGATCCTCTGACCGTCATGTTCCACCACCGGGATGAACTGCATATAATCGGAATCGATCGAGCAGAGAAAATCATAGACCTCCTCAGGATGATCACCGTTATGATCCTGGATCACCGTAAGGGTGTTCACCTCTACACCTGCCGCCTTGAGCTGCTCATACCCCTTCATCATCGCTGAGAAACTGCCGCTGCCGTCAGGATACCTGCGGTAGTGGTTGTGGATATGCTCAGGCCCATCGATGCTGACGCCCACAAGGACCTCATGTTCTTTGAAGAAACGGGCCATCTCCGCAGTGACCACCGTCGCATTGGTCTGGAGAGCATTGTGTATCTTCATCCCGGCTCTGGCATACCTCCGCTGCAGGGCAAAGGCTTTTTCATAGAACGGGATCCCAAGCAGAGTGGGTTCCCCACCCTGCCAGGAGAAGACGATCTCAAAAGTCCCCTCAGGCTGGGCTTCGATATAGGATCGCGTCAGGTGCTCGAGCATCTGATCGGTCATGACCTGTGAGCTCTCACCGGGATCCATGACCAGCTGAGATTTCTTGAGATAGTAGCAGTATGCACAGTCGAGGTTGCATACGGAACCGATGGGTTTGATGATGATGTTAAAGGGTCTGGTACACTGCCTGGTTCTATCCTACCGATAATCTCTCTCTAGTGCAATATTCTACTATCCACCCGCAGCTAGATCAGCTGCTGATAAACACAGCAGCATGAATCCCTCCTTGGCACCCCTCCATCTGGCGGTGCAGCTCTGGGAGGAGGGGCACAGCTGTGCTACACTCTATACCGTAACGAGGTACAGCTATGGATCAAAACACTCTGGGGCAGGTGCTGGAGAGACTCGACCGTGAGATCAGATCCTGCACCCGCTGTCCGCTCTGTGAAGGAGCTGTTTCCCACCTGACCGGTGAGGGGCGCCGGGGATCGCGTCTCCTGCTGGTCGCTCAGGCCCCGGGTGCACAGGAGGATGCTGCAGGCAGGATGTTCATCGGACCGTCGGGGACCGTCTTCAGAAAGCTGCTTCACCACGCAGGGGTCAGCTGGGACGAGTTCTATGTGACCAATCTCATCAAATGCAGACTGCCGCACAATCGAAGGCCCAAACAGCTGGAGATACGGACCTGCAGCAGCTATCTCGATCGCGAGATCACACTGTGCAAACCGGAGATCCTGGTTCCTCTTGGGTACTATGCAGCACGATACCTGTTCGCATCACTGCTGGAAAGAGAGCTTTCCCGAGCTGCATACCCCTCACAGCTCGGCACGCTGATCCCGGCCGGTCAAGCAAAGATCTTCCCCCTGTCACACCCTGCACTGCTCCTGCACCAGAGCAGCCGTGAAGAACAGCTGTACAAGCAGTACCACCTCCTGTCGGTACTGAGATCGGTCTGCATCTGGTATGAGGTGTGTCCGATCACCGCCTATACCCGAACGGGGCTGATCGATCCCGTATGGAGTGACCTGTACTGCAGGGGAGACTGGGCATCATGTGTCCGTTACCAGATGGAAGAGCAGCATATCTTCCATCCTGACCGCATGATGCCCGATGGTACGATCGACCGATCGCTGCCGTGAGGAGGCACTCCCCTCCTAGCTGATGAACTTCTGATTGTCACCACGAGCTCCCAGGATATGGTCATACTCGAGCTGGATATAGCTGGAGTAGGCCTCCCACCTGGATCCTGCGACAACCTCCCGGCCATGACACCGACAGCCTCTGCAGCCTCTTCGCTCCCGTCAGCAAGCAGATTGTGCAGTTCGCTGCCGCTTTCCAGATCATAGAGCTCATCAAGGGGATCGGTCATGTTATAGGTGTAGAACCGCTGTTCGCCCGCTGCAGTGGTGAAGACCGTCCCTACTGCAGGATTGGGCATGACATGGTTCCATATATCACACATGATCGGCTTTTGAGCAGGTCGCTGTGCTGCAGAGAGACTGTCGGTCAGCGGGATACCATCGAGCCGTTCGGCGGTGGTGATCCCAGCCTCACCGAGTACCGTCGGTGCTTTATCGAGCAGAGAGACCGCTACGTAGTCTTCCCTGTAAACCTGTCCAATCTCACGAAACAGGCACACACCTCATCTTCTAGAGCAGGAGCCATCCGGCCAGTGCTGCAGTCCCGAGGGCGAACGAGACGAAGAGCCCCTCAAAGTCCCTTCGTCGCTCTCTGACCCGCTTCAGGAGTGCAGAGCCCTTCGGGGTGATCGCACCCAGGAACAGCAGTACTCCGGAAGCAGTGATGATCAGCGTCTTGATCATGGTACCTGAGGAGTAGAACTTCAGGGAGATAGCCACATCAGCACCTCCGGTACTGATCAGCCTCAGGACGAAGGCGAACAGGGCAGGCGCTGCAAGACCACCGATGACACACAGCAGACCCAGAAAGATCTGCGAGAGATGGATCGGCCAGGGTATCGCGGCAGGGACATCATCAAGAACCGCAGCAGAACCCTTCGGGGCAGGCCAGAAGATCCTTGAGAGTTTTATGAAGGAGGCGACCGTCCCGATACTCGCAGCGAACAGCAGATAGTAGTGGGGAGTACCTTTCAGGGCATAGGAGATCGCAGCTTTACTGGCATAGCCGTTCAACGGAGGTATGGCGCTGATGGAGAGCGCACCGATCAGAAAACAGATCAGAGTCACCGGGAACCGCTCCCCATGGGCACGGAGGATCCTCCCAGCCCCCCTGAGCACATAGACATTCCGCTCCCCTGCACGATCTACCGTCGTCCCGACACTCAAGAAGAGCAGCCCCTTGAACAGCGCATGATAGAAAGCATGCATGAACGCAGCAACCATGAGCACGACACCTGCCCCGGTGGTGGTCCCCACATGGATCGCAGCCCCCCAGGCGCTGACGATATACCCGATCTGACTGATCGAATGATAGGCAAGCAGTCGTTTGGCATCTTTCTGAGACAGGGCGATCACGACGGCCGCCAGCGCAGTCACCGCACCGGCATACCCCATGAGCTGACCGGCTGAAGCCCCGGCCGGCATGAGCATCAGTACGCGGGAGAGTGCGAACAGGGGTGTCTTGATCAGGACCCCCGATAGGACGGCGGAGATCGCATGAGGAGCAAGCGCATGAGCATCGGGCAGCCAGCCATACAGCGGCATGACAGCTACTCTCATCGCGACAGCGGCAACGATCAGGGAGAGGGAGACCAGGGCAACAGGCCCGCCTGCATCCGGAAGCTGATTCAGCGCTGAAGCGATCCCTTCATAGGAGAGGACCCCGGTAAGTCGGTAGAGCCCGTAGAGCCCCAGAAGGAAGAAGACCATGGCCGTTGCACTGACCATCAGATAGGAGAAGGAGGCAAGTGCCGCCCCGGTTTATCAGAGCTGGCAATGAGCACATAGGAGGCGATCCCCAGGACCTCAAGACAGACGAACAGATTGAAGAGGTCTGCTGTCATGATCGTAGCGGCAAGCGATGCCGTCTGGATCAGGAAGACCGAACTGAAGGAGGGACCCTTCGGACCTGCTCCCAGCGCATAGACCCAGGCTGCTGCGGCAACCGAGAACCCCAGGATGTTCACCAGATAGGCAAGACCGTCAAACCGGTACATGATACCGACCCCGGTATGCCATGCTCCGATGACCCCGCTCACCGCCTGACCTGCATACATCATCGGTGTGATATACACGAAGAAGAGCCAGGGAAGACCGAGACCGATGAAGACCCCGGTATATTCCAGGATACGGGAAGCCCTGCCGGTCAGGAACACCTTCGCACACAGAGCCAGTGCCGCCCCGAGCAGCGGGAGGACCACCGGAAGGAATACCATGTCTTCAAGACTCATCGTGCACCCTCCTCCTGATCTCATCGATGTCGAAGGATCCTGCAGCCTGGTAGAGTCGGAAGGCGAGCGCGAGCGCAAGGGCAGTGACACAGACACCGATGACGATGGCGGTGAGCATCAGGGCCTGCGGTATCGGGTCGACTACCTGTGAGATCCCCTGCTCCATGATCGGAGCCTGAGAGCCGACACGACTCCCCTCCACCACGAACAGCAGTACTGCCGCACTGTTGATGAGCGTGAGTCCGAAGATCTTCTTGATGATGTTCTTCCGTGCGAGGATCCCTGAGAATCCGACGAGGAAGAGCAGCAGGATCAGTATTCGTTCGATCATCAGCGTTCCCTTCCCAGTATGGCAATGCACATGAATCCGATACCCGCCCCTACTTTCAGACCGATGATGGCATTGAGCATGATGATGAACCCCTCCGGCACTGCGGTGAATCGTGACAGGGGGTTACCAAAGAACCCCTTCCCCAGCAGGATCCCGCTGATCGATGCCAGGATCAGCAGCAGGAAGGCTGCAGCTTCGATTCTCCCGAGCACAGCAGCCTGTGTGAGCTTCGTCGAAGACTCCATGCGGTTACCCAGTCCGAGAAAGACGATCCCTGAAGCGACGACCACACCGCCCTGGAACCCCCCTCCGGGAGACAGATGCCCATAGAGCATCACATAGAACCCGAACAGCAGAACGATCGGACCGAGTATGGCAGTCACCACCTCAAGCAGATGGGTCCTCAGGGCATGAGACTTCCGTTTCTCCCGTGCCAGTGAGAAGGAGGGAATCTCCTCCTCACTGGAATCGATCCCGGCTACCGTATCAGCGTTCGTATATCCCTCGGCAAGGATCGCCCCTGAGCGGGTCAGGATCCCGATGGTCCCGCCCACGGCTACGAGCAGGACGATCGTCTCACCAAGCGTATCGAAGGCACGATACCCGAGATAGATGGCACTGACCAGATTGATAGCCCCCGAGTCACCGAACCCGTTCTCCTGCAGGTAATCCCGTGCCCCGACAGGCCAGGGAGTATCGGCAAGGAAGATCGGCAGCAGCACAGCTGCCACTGCGATCATAGCCGTGATCAACGGGATAGCTGATGAGGTCACCGATGGTCTCTTCATTTGCTGTGATCCTTTCGATCGGTATAGCGGATCACCCCTACGAACACTACCGTGGAGACCCCTGCTCCGACTGCCGCCTCAGTGATGGCGACATCCGGTGCATTGAGCAGATAGAACAGCAGGGCCGAAAGCAGACTCACTGCTGAGAGGGCGATGATGCCCTGCAGCAGGTCGCTCGTCGAGAGGGCATAGACAGCCAGGATCAGGATCAGAAGCAGCAGGATGATGATCATGATGGGGTATCCTTCTTTCTGGAGACAGGAGTCCTCTTCTGTTTCGGATCATGGTGGGGGACCCCGATGTTCCAGGCGAAACGGGCTACGATATGACTTCCTGTCGGCGAGGAGATCAGGAAGAAGAGAGTGATGATGACGATCCTCGCAGAGACTGCCGCATTGGGAGAGAGCAGCAGGGCACCGATGAAGATCGACAGGACCGCCGTGGTACCGCACAGAGACCCTGCCTGCAGGCGGGTATAGGGATCTGAGAACCTGAAGAGACCTGCCAGACCTGCCGTCCCGAAGATCACTGCCGCACTGAACGCTATGAGAGCGAGTATCTCTCTGATCATGATCATTCCCCCTCCCCGTGCATCTTGTCTTTGAGGAACCGGGCTATCGCAAGGAACCCGAGAAAACCGAAGATATCATAGACCAGGGCGACATCGAGATAGATGGACCTGCCGTGCCGGACCCCGCTGAGCACCAGGAACGCCAGGACGATGCCCGAGAGGATGTTCAGGGCAACCAGTCGGTCGGCCGTCGTCGGGCCGAGGATCAGTCGTATGATGCAGACCACAGCACAGAGGAGCAGATACCACTGCATGACATCCATCATGATCATCCTCATAACCAGATCCTCTGCACATAGGGTTCCAGACGCCCCTTCACCGTCTCCCCTGCCGCTTTCATATGGTGGGTATCACAGAAGAGCCAGTGCACCGTCAGATGATCATCATTGAGATCGAGTGTGATGGTCCCGGGAGTGAGGGTTATGGAGTTCGCCAGCACCATGCGGGCGACATCTGAGCGGACTCTGGTCCTGAAGTGTACGATACGCGGATTGACCCTGCCGGTGATCACTGCAGCGAGCATCACCACACTCGACTGATAGATGAAGAAGAACATGACGAAGAAGTAGATGAGCAGGTGCAGAGGGTTCGGCAGGAAGAACCTGAGACTCGCCTGATGCTTCGCGATGAAGACATCATAGGTCAGTGCTGCGATCAGCAGAGAACCTATGGCACCGGCAACGAGGGAGAAGGTACCGAAACTGGCAGTGAACAGCAGCCAGACGGCGAACATGGACACAGCGGTGATCAAAAACCGTATGATACCCCAGATGCGTTCTGCTCGCATGACTCATTCATCCTTCTCACAGACCAGTCTGTGAAACTCCTCAGAGGTCTTTGCCTGCCTCAGCTGCTGCCTGAAATCACTCTCATGCAGGAGTCTTGCCAGTTTTGACAGAAGCCGTATATGGAGACCGGCACTGTTGACCGGCCCGACCATGAGGAACATCAGCGAGATCGGCTCCCCATCAGGAGTGTCAGCTTCAAGCGGCGGATCCAGTCGGGCTGCTGCGATCAGCGTACTCTCAAGTGCAGTGGTATGGGTATGGGGGACCGCACAACCGAACCCCAGGCAGGTCGAGGTGAAGTGTTCCCGTTCCAGCACATCATCAAGAAGCTGCTGCTTGTTCCCGATCGCATGGCCCCGGTCAAGGGTATCGACCAGAAGACGGATGAGGCTCTCCTTATCCTTCTCATGAGAATCCATGACCACACAAGCCGGTAATAATCGTTTACAAATGCCACCCATAGCTACACCTCTTCGTCTTCAGGGACCAATCCACAGGCCCAGTCTACCGGAACAGTGAACAGGATGCCTGTTCCAGGTTTATCGAGATCACCTACGATCGTATCGAGCAGTCTCCGCAGACGCTCGAGGGTCTGCTCATTCCTGATCACCGATAATATGGTCTTGTTGTAGGGTTTGTTGCCTTTCATGAAATCTTTGAAGGCGGAGAACAGCGGGACCTCATAGGTGAGGAACCGACCCATCCCCTCTGAATCCAGGATCGTAGCTCCGGTGACCCCCGCCTCTATATAGGCAGCAAGCACCTCTTCGAGCAGTTCTTCATTGTTCAGCACAAAGATCAGTAGTTTCATATGGTTCACAACCTCTTCAGCCTGCCTCGGACAGCAGCTCATCCGGTCTTCATACGATCAGCCCGTAGTACCGATGCATCATAGTACCACAGAACTCGAACACAGTAAAACCTTCGTTTCAGGAACCTGTTCTCGAGATACCGGTATGCTGAGGTGGGAATCAGTTGATCGGGCAGGTCCCTGGGCATCGGTGAACAAGACGGGGTAGACGCTGGATCGGCCAGGGCATGAGATGCCATGGCCGATCCAGCGTACCCCGTTCACCTGAGATCACCTGTAGAGCAGGTCAGGAAGGAACAGTACCAGTTTCGGGAAGTAGGTCACGATAGCAAGGGAGACCAGTAATGCCGCGATGAACGGCATGATCTCTTTGATGAAATCGGTGACAGGCACTTTGGTGATCGAACAGGTCGTGAACATCATCGAACCGAAGGGAGGAGTCACCCCGCCGATCATGATATTCACGATCATGACGATGCCGAAGTGGAGGGGATCGATCCCCATGTTCACCACCACCGGGACCAGAAGAGGGGCGATGATGATCAGTACAGCCCCTCCTTCGAGGAACATCCCCAGTACCAGCAGCAGCACATTGATGAACAGCAGCATCATGGGGATGCTATTGCTGAACCCGGAAAGCAGATTGGTCAACTGCTGGGGATCCGCTCCCAGCTCATGTAGTAGCTGAACACCGAAGCAGCGACGATGATGAGAATGACACTGCTCGTCCCGCGTACCGTATCCCTGAGAATAGCCGGAAAATGGCTGATCTTGAGTTTCTTATAGACGAAGAACCCGACGAAGGAGCAGAACAGCACCGCCATGGCGCCGGCTTCTGTCGGAGTGAACAATCCGTATCGCAGTCCGAGGATGATCCCGAAGGGGATGAACAGAGCCCAGACAGATTCTTTGAACTGGATCAGGATCTCTTTGAACGTAGCACGTTTCTCACGCATCGGTGCATAGCCCCGCTTATGTGAGATGATCGCTACAGCCACCATGAGACTGGCACACATGAGCACACCGGGGAAGTATCCTGCGATGAAGATCCTGCCTACAGAGATGCGGGCGATGAGGGCATAGATGATCAGGTTGATGCCCGGGGGAATCACAGGAGCGATCGATGAAGAGGCAGCAGTAATAGCCGATGAGAAAGCTTTACTGTAACCCCTCTTCTCCATCTCAGGGACCAGGATCTTGGACTGCATCGCAGCATCGGCATTAGCCGATCCGGAGATCCCTCCCATCATGGTGCTCAGCACAACATTGATCTGTGCCAGACCACCTTTCATATGCCCGGTCAGTACATCCGCAAACTTCATAAGACTGGAACTGATACCTGAGTAGTTCATGATCTCACCTGCAAGGATGAAGAACGGTACCGCCAGCAGAGGGAAAGACGAGGTGCTTGAGACGAACTTCTGGATCAGCAGATCGACCGGTGCCCCGGTATTGGCAAAGGTGAAATATGACAGTGCAGCTGCCAGCAGGGCAAATGCGATGGGTATACTTGAAAAATAGAGGACCATGACAATAACAACGGGAAAAAGACTCATGCAAGTACTCCTTTCTTATGTTGATTGACCAACTCAAGCACACCTCGAACGAAGAACACGCATGCATAGATCGTGACCAGCCCGAACCCCACGGCGATGGCACTGCTTACCCATGAGGAGGAGACCCCGAGGACCGCCGTCGGTTTGATGGAGGAAGCCCTGGTGAACATGATGCTCAAGACGAAGATATATCCATTGATCGTTACCATCATCAGATCGACAACAATAAGAATGATCTGCTGGACCTTACCGGGCAGCATCTTTATGAGCATATCGATACCTATATGCATCTTATGCTTATAGGCGGCGGCAACCCCGATGAAGACACTCCATATGAAACAGCTTGTGGCGACCTCTTCAACCCAGAAGAATCCGGTATTGAACACATACCGCAGGATGACATTGAGGATCACCACGAATACGGTCACGGTAAGAAAGATGCTGCTGATGATCTCTTCCGCATGATTGGCCAATTTTGCCAGTACTTCTTTTCTCTTTTCCAACTGCCTTACACTCCCCTCACATCGAGTGAACAGCCGTAAGAAACACTGTTTCTCACGGCTGCTCTATACACACATCGTAATGATCCTATTTTCTGATCATATCCAGTTCTTTGAGGATATTAGCATATACACCAGGAGTCAATCCCGGGATCTCATCATAGATCTTAGCTGTTGCTTTGGTGAATGCAGCAGTATCTACTTCGTTGAATTTGACGCCGTAGGACTTGAGCTCCTCGACAACACTGCTGTGCTGTGATTTGAGCAGTTCGGTCATACGGACCGCACCGTCTGCGAACTCTTTCTCCATGATCGTTCGATACTGTTCGGGGATACCATCCCACACTTCAGTCGAGATATAGACACCGCAGGTTCCCAGGAAGTGTCCTGTGAGCGCCACGTTCTTTCGTACCTCATAGACTTTGGTCCCGATATTGGTGAACTCTGAACCTTCGAGTCCATCTACGACACCCTGCTGATTGGCAGAGAGGGTCTCGCCCCAAGGCAGTGAGACTGCAGTCGCACCCATGGCATTCAGGGTATCGATGAACAGCTTGCTTCCGGGAGTTCTCAGTTTGACACCTGCAAGGTCTTCAGGAGTCCTGATCACCTTATCAGTGATGACGTTCCTGAATCCGAAGATGTAGTCAAGAGCAAGGATCTTGATCCCCTTCTCTTCAGCACGCTTTTTCATGTCTGCGACGAGCTCTGTCTGTACGAGTTCTGAATACTCATCGTACGAGGTGTAGAGCATAGGACCGACAAGGGCTTTGAAATCAGGGACATAGTCCCCGATATAGGAAGGATCTTCGACAGAGATGAAGTTCGAACCTCTCACTACCTGCTCGACACCATCTTTGTATGTTGCAAGCTGTCCCTGTGGGAATGTCTGGATCTCGATGGCTCCTCCAGTCTTCTCATAGATGATATCTGCGACCTCATCCATGGAAATGGTCAGCTGTTCAGCGGGACTGAACACATGACTCAATCTCAGGACCAGTTTGTAATCTTCTTCTGCCTCTGTCTCCTGGGTTCCACCTGCGAATACTGACAGGGTAGAAATCAACAGGATACAAAGTACTGCTATAAACCTTCTTTTCTGCATCTGATACTCCTCATGTTTTTGATGTTCGTTCCGAGCTTGCCTGCGATCATAGAACGCAATGCAACTCAATCCATATGTTCGTAAACGATCATATATGTGATACTAACCTGTAAAAATCAGCTTGTCAAACAAAATATGAACACATGTTTGCATTCGAACACTGGTTCACCGTCAGGATGTATCCATACGATCATGGCCGCCGATCCTGGCCTGCCTGAGAATCCTGTAGACATCATCACTACAGCATGTTCATGGTACAGATGAGCACCCGGGATGTACACAGCCGGGGTACACAGGGACAGCTCCGTCCTCTCACGGGGAGGAGACGGTCTACAGCAGATACTGGTTATGTATTTACAGGAACATACGTATTATCGATCGGCAGGAGGTTTCGTCTGGATGACCCGGATGCCGAGACTCTCGAACTCACTCACATAAGCCTGATCGAGGAACCAGTCGGTGATGAGTGTATGGATCCTGTTCACCGGGGCTGTCACATAATCTGAGACGAGCCCTATCTTGCGGTGATCCGCTACCACGATGATCTCCCCGCTCGTGCGTTCCATCATCAGCCGCGTGGTCTCCGCTGCATGGAGGTTGGGAGTGGTCAGCCCATAGCGATAACTCAACCCGTCAACACCCAGGATCGCCTTGGTCGCATTGACCTGATTGAGGATATCATTGGTGAACCCCCATAGAAGGTGTTCGACTGTGATCGGTAGTGACCTCCTGCAAGGACCAGCTCTATCCCGGGATTCTCGATCTGGCCGATACAGCCTGCATTGATGGTCACGATCTTGATGTTGGTCCTCTTGATATACCTGAAGATATGGTAGGTCGTAGAACCCCCATTGATGAACACCGTATCACCGTCTTCGATCAGATCTGCAGCCAGTCTGGCGATGGCATCCTTGTTCTCGAGCTCAAGACTTGACCTGCTTGAGTAGTTATTCTCTTTATATAAACGTTTTGTAGAGATAGCCCCGCCATGGGTCCGTTCAAGCAGATGCTTCTTCTCCAGCTGCGCAAGATCTCTGCGAATCGTTATCTCCGAGACATTCTGCGCCTTGCTCAGTTCCAATACCCTGACATAACCGTCCCGCTGGATCAGTTCTATGATCCTTTTCTGACGTGCTTTCTGTGCATTCAACTGATCATCTTCTCTCTTGTTCATTATGGTGATCCTTTTGATAACGTACCATGTGTATTATAGGCATCCTTTCTTGTTAAGGCAACAATATGTTTACCAATTTTATGGTTGCTTTCGATCATGTATTGCATATATAATGTTCGCTATAGTTCTTTTATCAATGTTTGACTCAAACGGAGACTCTATGAAGATCGATTTAATCAACGCCATGAAGGAAGCGGTCAAGGTGCTGGGGAACTACCCATCAGAGAAGATCAGCCTCTTTCATCATAATGATACCGACGGCCTGTGTTCCGGGACCATCCTGATGAATGCTTTCGAACAGAGCGGCTATACCGTATCACGGTACTCACTCGAGAAGCCCTACCCGCAGGTGCTCAGCAAGATATTCCACCAGAGCGGACAGATCATCGTCTTTACCGATTTCGCGGGCAAGATCGCCCCGCTCATCTCCCGGCTGAACGAAGGAAGGAATCTGGTGCTCATCCTCGATCACCATCCTGCGGAGACGACCGATGATCCGACGGTGTTCAATCTGGATGTCGAGCTGTTCGGTCTCAAAGGCGACCGCGATATCTCCGCTTCAGCTACTTGCTACCTCTTCGCAGAGGTACTGCTCGAAGACAGTGAAGCACTCCGGCAGAAGAGCGCCCACCTCGGGGTACTCGGAGCTATCGGAGACGGGTTCCTCGTCGACGGCGCCCTCTCCGGGGTGAATCGGGAGCTGATGGAGATAGCACAGGAACAGCGGACGTTAAGGATACGGACCATGAGCGGGGAGAGGAGTATTTCATCACCCTGGCAGGAGTGGAGTACCCTGCCAGCTATATCTGCAACGCACTCGATACGGTCGGCGGGGTGGATTACTACTATGATGGTACGACAAAGGGGATACAGATCTGTCAGGAGGGGCTTGATGAAGAGATGCAGGAGTATGTCAGGCAGCTGGTAGAGAAGAAGGATGAGATCTTTACCCGGGAGATATGCGACCTGCAGCGGCATATCAGAACCACCGACCATATTCAGTGGTTCGATGTCCAGCGGCGATTCGAGCCGATGGGGGTCAAGATGATCGGGGTGTTCTGCACCATGATCAAAGATCTGGAGTTCCTTGACAAGACCAAATACCTTGCCGGGTTCCAGCAGGTGCCCGATCTCGTACCCGGCTTCGGGGAGATCGAGTTCAATGCAACGAAGATATCGATGAGAGTCTCACAACAGCTCACTGATGGTATACAGTCAGGGAAGATCGCCGGACTCAGCAGCTTCCTTCCAGAAGCGACGACGAAGATCGGTGGTTTCGTGGATGCCTGTCACGGACTCTCTGCAGCGACCACCGTACGCATAGGTCAGGAGCAGCAGCTCATTGACGAGATAGAAAAACCATACAAGAGAGGATCGATACACATGAGTGAAGGAAGAGGATTCGGGAAGACCATTCTTATTGGAGATCAGTTTGTCTTATGGGAGATCCCTGCGATCCTGTCGGCCATCCCGTTCGAGACAGTCTGTACCGTCGAACGCCTGGGATCAGGTTCCGGCTGGACCCTCGATGACAGAAGGATCGAAGTCCCTGGCTACAAGAAGGCAAAAGAAGAGGACTGCTTCGCATCGTTCAATCGAATGGTGGAAGTCATGGGTCTTGATCTTGAGAAGGACCCCATCAAGATCACCGTCGAAGGTGATCTGCTTGCAGGAAGCGGAGTCGGAGCGAGTGCTGCGATCTGCGTCTCCTTCGCCCGAGCCTGTAATGAGGAGTTCGATCTCCATATGGATATCATCGACATCAATCATGTGGCATGGGAGGGTGAGTTCGGGTATCACGGACTGCCCAGCGGTCTGGACAACACCGTCTCTACCTATGGGGGAGTCATCAAATACCGTATACGCGATGGCATCAAGCAGTTCGAACGGGTCGAGCTGGCCCAGCCTATCGAGATCGTACTGGGAAACAGCGGGGTCACCGCGAACACGGCATCGCTCAAAGGGTTCCTGGAAGAACAGGAGGCAGCTGACGGGGCACTCTTACCAGCAGACTCGACAGCATCCGGGATCAAGTGGAATCACTCGGTACCGCACTAGCCGCCGGAGATCTGAAAGAGACCGGACGTATCATGAACGAGAACCATAAGATCCTCATCGATATGGTCTTTCCCATGAGCGACTGATCGAGCTGTGTGACCTTGCCAACAGTCTCGGCGCATACGGTGCCAAAGTCACAGGCGGGGGACGTGGCGGATATATGGTAGCTCTTACCCCGGGTACCGAACTGCAGGAACGGGTCGCATCAGCCTTCGAAGCAGAGGGTATTGCCACTATCCGTGCCACAATCGGCGGAAACCGACAGACAGCACCTCGTTTCAGATCCTGAAATAGGCTCGACATGCGAGAGCAGACCCGGGAAGCACCCTGCGCCCCGGGCCTGCTCACTTCGATCAGGCTATGCCCGGATCAGGATCCTGCCTCCAAAGGGGCTGACAGCGACATAGCTCACACCGTTCTCTATGTAGACCCGTTCTTCACTGCCGATCATATCCTGAAAGAATCCCTGATGCTCGACCTGCTCAAGCTGCATATGCACAGTCCTGTCAGAGAGATTGAGCATGACGATGATCTCCTGATCACCCAGCAGGCGGGAAAAGGCCATATGTGCATTCGCTACCGCAAGCTGTCTGTAGGAGCCGCTCCGTACGGCAGACAGGTCCTTCCTGAGGCTGATGAGCTTCCTGATCAGGTCATAGAGCTGATCATCCCCTGTGAGACTGCCTGCTGTCATCCGTGGCCTCAGCGCAGCATCAGAGGTGCTGCTTCTCTTCCCGGTCATCCCGCGTTCACTGCCGTAGTAGATCGAGGGGATCCCGGGCATCATGAACAGCAGGATATAGGATGCTCTCAGATGTCGGGGATCTTCGAGCACACTGGCAAGCCGGTCGACGTCGTGGTTATCGACGAAGTTGTACAGCCTCTGGTCCCGGTAGATACCCTGCGCTCCGAACTGCCGATCGAGTCCATAGGCGATCTCAAAGTAGTTCCTGTCATTGTGACTGGAATAGATCCCTTTATAGCACTCATAGTTGGTCACTGAATCGAGCATCTGAGGCCTCATGAGACGGGTATAGTCTCCATGGATCATCTCACCGAGCAGGAAGAACTCCCCTGCCTCCTGATCACATACCGCTCTGAGCTCCCTGATGAATCCCTCATCGAGAGCATAGGCCACATCCAGGCGCAGCCTGAGATCCTGAAGTCCCGTATCCACCTGCGGACCGCACCGAAGAGGTACTGCTTGAGCTCTTCACACTCCAGGTTCAGTTCGATCAGCTCCTCATGCCCTTCCCAGCAGGCGCAGTGTACAGCCCCTTCACAGAAGTCGGTCTTGAACCAGTCGCGATAGGCAGAGGCCTGCCCGCAGGCGAGCAGGTCCTGATAGGCAAAGAAATCCCTTCCCACATGGTTGAAGACCCCGTCGAGGATCAGACCGATCCCTGACTCATGGAGGGCTTCGGCGGTATGGGCCATATCGTCCCAGGAACCGAGCCGGGGGTCGATCCGGTAGTAGTCAATGCTGTCATACCCATGGGTCATGGAATCGAAGACCGGTCCGAGCAGGAGCGTATCGATACCGAGGTCCTTCCAGTAGGGGATCCACCCCTGCAGCTGGGAGATCCTGTTCACCACCGGCTCAGCGGGGCTCCGATGCTCGGGAGCCCCGACCATGGCAAGAGGATAGACGTGATAGATCGCTGATCGTTCGAACCGATGCTGTTTCATAGTGACTCCTGTATATCTGTCGATTGCGTAGGTTCCAGCGGCGTGTCATCTCACCGCTCATGCTCTGCTACAGCACATAGATGCCGTACATGTACTGCTTCACCAGCGCTTCTGTACCCCGCTCCGTCAGAGGGACCTGCCCATTGAGCAGGAGGATGACATGATTGTTGAGCACCCCGAGCAGTGAGACCGCCAGTATCCGCTCATGCCCCCTGAGATTCCCGTGTTCAGGGACCGCTGCAGTGAACAGGTCTACGAAGAACTGCTGGAGCTGTTGTGCATAGGGGGTTATGAGGGCTGCTGACCCATGAGAGATCGGTAGATAGGTCATGGCAAGCTGCAAGTACGCGGTATCTGCATGTGCTCCAGCATAGGTGAGGTATGCCGTGACAAGCTGCTTCATCGTCTTCAGCAGATCCCCATCATAGCTCGAGGCTTCACCCAGGACTGCAAGCAGCTGCTGATAGTGTCTGGCGAATATGGCATCAAGCAGTCCCTGCTTACTGCCGAAGTGGTAGTAGAGCGTAGGCTTGGTGACCCCGGCAGTCTCAACGACCTCCCTGATACCCACTGCATCATACCCTCTGGCAGCAAAGAGTCTCTCGGCTGTCTGCCGTAACCGGTCCTTGTTCGTCTCATGTTCCATACCCTGGTTATATACCGATCGGTATATAGATGTCAACAGGGCAATGAAGGATACGGTAGAGATCTAGAACGTCGATTGAGCCGACCCTGCTGAAACTGCAGAGCAGCCATCGCTGAAGGAGACAGGCAGCAGGAGGTCATAACGACGACATGCTGCCTGTACAGGAACCTGAGAGTATGAATGAATGTATACGCAGCTCAACCGAACAGGGTAGTGAAGCCAAGGCAGCTCCATAACTGCAGCGGATTGGACTCGGTCGAGCTGCCGGTCTCTTTCCCGAAGGCAAGCGGGACATCCCCTGATCCGGATGGGGAGAAGGTCCACAGCTCACTTGAGTTGAAGTCGCCCAGCTTCTCATGCAGTCCGCCCAGATACGTCTTGATTCGCTCGAGCCGATGCCGATAGATACCTGTGAGCAGTATATCTGACGCTGAGTGCTCCGCTGTCTGCAGCTGCTTGAGCTGTCGCTGTATACCATGGTAGAGCAGGCTGTTCATCAGCGGCCATACGACAAGCCCATGGTAGTGGCTTCGGTCAAGCGCATCGGTTCCACCCGAACGAGCGGCGAATACCGGGTTCGAGACCAGGATCCCCACATCCGTCTTCAGCCCCAGCGGGAACGGGGTCTCCAGAGGCAGCAGCAGTTCATCCAGGTCCCCGAGACAGGGATCTCCGAAGAGCAGCGTGAAAGCCACATCATTATGCTGGACAGCTATCGGCTCCTGCTGCGCATCAAGACCAAAGGCTGTGAATCGATACCCATCAGGATCCACTGCAGCTTCAGCAAGACGCTGATGCAATACCTCCAGCTCCTCGTCAGAGAAGCCTGCATGATCCAGCCATCGCAGCACACGATCACGGACCTCAAGGGCAGCGACCTGTACGGTGAACCGCGTGGTCTCTTCTCTGAAGGCAGATGAGATCGTATCACCCTCCTCTGTCAGGATCCCCGGGGGAAGGAACCGATGCAGACCGGGAAGCTGATCCGCAAGGGTTCTCACCGCAGCGGTGAAGTTCAACCCCAGCCCGTTATTCACCTCATAGCTGTAACGGATGCCCTGAGCTGACAGGCTGTCCCGCCAATCGCCCACAGCGACACTAGGATGATAGGGACCAACCCTCCGCAATCCGCTCGAAGCAGTAGGTGACCGTCCTGCCGAGCAGTTCATACCCGCTGATATGTTCTCCTGTGACGGTCTTGAAGGATCCTCCGAGCAGCTCTTTGAGATCATCTGCCCCCTCGATTCCAGTCCAGTGAGCCAGGACTGCGGGAAAGAGGAAATCATCATCGACCATGTGGTACTCCAGCAGAGCAGGATAAGCTGCAGGTACCCGAACAGACTCTGAATCCTGCTGGAGCGCGACCAGTGCTGCATATTCCCCGACGGTCTCCTCATGTGCCACCTCTCCCCTGATCGAGAGCCGCTCCAATACAGAGCGGAATGCATGCAGGGCAAGATCTGCAGAGACCGTACCGGTGAGCATGGCAATGGAGATGAGGGTGTCCCTCCCGAAGTAGGTGAAGAATCGCGGTCCTCCGGCAAGCAGTTTCCCCTTGCGTGAGAGGAGACTCAGCCCCTCGAGCTGATCTGCGGTGAGGGCTCTGCAGAAGGGAGTCGTACCAGAGAGCTGCCTACGTATCGCAGGCTTGAGCAGGTCCATGGGTTCGGAGGTCAACGGAGCATAATCCTCATCAGTGAATCTGCCGGTCAGCTGTACGGTCAGGCTCACACAGCAGCTTCCGGCCGGGACGAGGAAGGAGTGCCCGGCACCCAGATGATGTGCACCATCAATGAACAGATCCACCCGGTAGCAGAAGGAGTCAAGGACATCGCGTTCCAAACGAAAAGAGACCCCGCCCCCGGCAGTACCGTAGGAGGTGATCACTGGAGGTGTACAGGGAGCCTGATGCTGATCATAGGCAGCTCTTCCTGCCTCCTGAAACACTCTGATCCCGCGCATGGACTCCAAGAAGACTTCCTCGATGGCTATCTTCGTCTCAAAGGGCTGTATAGTTCATACGAGCCGGAAGCCGCATGGCGGATCTTCCTGTCGGAAAGCAGTTCCTTCTGCTCACGATACCGATGCTGCTGCTGAGCCGGCACCAGTTCGATGGCATGATCGGTCCTGAGCAGCAGCAGCAGCCCATAGTTCTGGAATGCCACGGCAATCTGAATCTCATTCCCGCTCTCGTAGTTTCGTGCTATCCAGTCAACCAATCCCACCTCGGAACTATGGTAGGCGTGATGGACCTGATCTTCCTGTCGATGGATCAGTATACTCACCACTACCCCTTCACGCCTGAGGATGCCACGCTGGCCTGGACCTGTTCCTGCGTCAGGATATACATGATGATCCCCGGGAGGATGACGATCGTGAGCGCTGCGAACATCTGGGTATAGTCATAGGAGAACGCTTCAGTGAAGAAGGCAAGCGCAAGCGGCAGCGTACGGACCTCGGAGAACTGGTGAGCAGCAGCGCATAGAAGTACTCGTTCCAATTGGCAAGGAACATCATGATCCCCGAAGTAGCCAGGCCGGTCTTGGCCAGCGGCAGATTAATCGACCAGAAGACCTTCCAGAATCCCGCACCTTCCATGAACGCTGCTTCATTCAATGATTTCGGGATCGCCATGAAGGTGATCCGCATGATGAACATCGTGATCGCCATACCGAAGGAGATATAGACGAAGATCAGTCCGAATCTCGTATCAGACAACCCGAGCCTGTTCACCAGCGTGAAGATCGGCTGGGCCTTGGTATGGGGAGGGACCAGCAGGGTCAGGGTAAAGAGCAGGTAGAACATCGTCTTTCCCGGAAACTCGAACTTCGCTATCGAGTAGGCTCCCATAGAGTAGATCAGCAGGGAGACGATCGTCGCAGCTGATGCGATGACCAGGGAGTTCATGGTATAGAGGCCGAAATTATACTGGGTGAACACCTGTATGAACGGGTTGAGATCAAAGCCCTTCGGTAGTGAGAATGGATTTCCCAAGATCGCCGAGTTCTCCTTGAACGCCGACATGATCACCCAGAGGACGGGAAAGACCGAGATGATGAAGACGAACCCCATGATGGAGTAGATGAAGAGCTTCGCTCCGAGACCTCTGAGCCTGTCTCGGCTCAGTGCAGTATTTGACATGAGTACACTCCTAATAGACCGGATCGTTCATTTTGAAGAGCCGGTTTATGACCAGCAGTGTGACGATGCCCATCACGAACATGAACACTGCTGCTGCATTCGCCAGACCATAGTTCAGGTCCGTGATCGCCTTCATCAGGATGATGGGAATATTCATGGTGTCATCCCCGGGCCGCCTCGGGTAGTCAGGGCGATCGCCTCATACATGGCGATACGTGAGGTGATTGAAAGGATGATACTTGTCCCGATCGCATACCGGCACAGGGGCAGTTCGATGTGCATGATCGCCTGCAAGCCTGTGGCACCATCGATCTTTGCCGCATCATGCAGGTACGAGGGTATGTTCATCAGGTCCCCCAGGACGATGAGCGTGATGATCGCCCCATAGAAGAGCCAGGTCAGCGTGATCGCGATGAATGCCCAGGGGGATTCAAAGAACCAGTTGACCTGGAAGGAGGGGTTGACCAGTCGGATCACGCCGTTGAGGACCCCGAAGTCATTATTGAACATGAAGCGAAAGATCATCGCCATCGCAGCAGAGGAGATGATGTTAGGAATCATATAGACCGCCCGGATAGCCTTCCACCCCTTCGGTCTCTGGTAGAGGATGAACGCCACCAGTACCCCGAACCCCACATGCAGCGTGGCTGCGATCAGTGACCAGAGCAGCAGATTTCGCAGCGATATGAGAAAACTGCTCTGGGTGAAGAACCTGAGATAGTTGGTGATCCCGTTGAAGGTCGGGGCATTGAACCCGTCCCACCGGGTGAAACTGGTAAAGAAGACCGTTACGATGGGAACCAGGTAGAAGAGCAGGAACACAGCGACGGTAGGTATGAGGAACATGTATGCAAAAGGGACATACTTTCGTTCCAGCTTGTTCAAAGTCATGGTACCTCCTGGTAGCATAAGCAGCCGCTCTGAAGACTTTCAGTACAGAGCGGCGCACTCATATGCGTCCTACAGACGGGTCTCTGCAGCTTTCTTCGTCAGCTCTGCACAGAACTGCTGAGGGGTGAACGTGTTGTCGATCAGTTTCGGCAGCAGTTTTCCCCATTCGATGTTGGCTATGGAACCGGGGACCACATCTCCGAAGAGGGGTGCCATTCGGGTATCTTCATTGACCGTCGCTGCCAGGTCCGCAAGGATCGGGTTCTCCTGCTGCTTAGTGAGGAACTCCTGTGAAGGTTCGAGTTTGGGGACGACCCCGCCCTCTACGAGCATGAACGCTTCCAGTTCAGCAGGTCTCATGATGAACTCGAGGAATGCAAGCGCTGCTTCCAGTTCTCCCTCAGGAAGACCTTTGGGGATCCACCAGTTGTAACCGCGAACATTGGCAATAGCGAAGTTACCGGGATAGACATCACCTGACACCTGATCACCGGTGAACCCGTTCGACCATTTGTCCTCTGCTCCAGTAGCGAAGTCCCCTACCATCCAGGGGCCGTTGGGGATCACTGCCGATCGCCTGCTCATGAAGGCATTCGCAGCATCGGCATACGCAGCACCAAGGGTGTTTCCGCTTGCATGGGTCTGGAGTACATACTGCAGGTCTGCTGTAGCCTCTATCCAGATGGGGCCGGTGAAATCATAGATCTTGTTCTCCACACCGCTTTGCAGCAGTTCTACCCCACCGGGCTGGGCAGCGATCAGGGAGGTGTAGAAGAGGTTCGTCGTCCAGGCATTCTCGCTGGTCATGAAGGCGATCCTCTCATCTCCGAGAGTTTCCAGGAACTCCTGGTGGGTCATCTCACCGATGGGTCGGGCCGGGTCGATCATCGTGTTGTTATAGAACAGTCCGATCGGTCGGGCAAGAGCCAACGGAAGAGATACGATCTTACCGTCTCTGGTATTGAAATCCACCGCATCATCGAGCAGCAGAGCTCGCACCTGAGGATTGGCATCCAGCCAGGGCTTGAGATCCTGTACACGGTCATTGGCCAGCATGAACTCATCGAACCAGACGGTATCAGCGACACCTTCGATGAGAGCCGGCAGATTGCCCATCTGAGCCAGCAGCTTCATCTTGTCGTTGTAGCCATCCTGGGGGAGTTCTTCGATGACGATCCGGTACTTCCCTTCATACAAGGTGTTGAAGCGGTCCACCTGAGGGAGGAAGAACTTACCACCGACATTCTGGCCAGCTTTATAGTGAGGGATCACCAGCTCTACCAGCCCATCATCCCCAACCTCCTGAGAACCTCCGGCAACCAGTAGCGCAGATGCGATAAGTGTCATAAGCATAAGAAACAGTATTTTTTCATGAAACCTCCTGTAAATTTGTTACCGTTTACATTCTTACACTGATTCATCACTTTGTCAAATGAAAAGCGAGAAATCTACAGAGTATGGAGGTTCATTCCGGTACTGCGCCGGACCACGAGCTGGACGGGGACGATCCTGGTTCCCGGGGGCTTCCCGGCGATCTGCTCCTGCAGCAGCTGGATAGCGATCGATGCTATCTCCGGGATATCCTGATGGACGGTGGTAAGCCCCTCGGAGAGTTCGGGCATATCATCGAACCCTACAAGGGAGTAATCTTTCGGTATGCTGTAGCCGTTATCCAGCAGAGCGGCCTTCACCCCGACAGCGATCTCATCTGAACAGGCGAATATCGCTGTCGCCCGTTCCATCTGCTCAGGCTGTTCGATGATGTAGCGTGAGAACCTGCGATAGGCATCCAGAGAAGTATCGACTTCACTGATGATCTGCGACTCCAGCAGTGCACCTCCGGCACGTTCGAGTTCATCGGTGAACCCTCTGAGCCGATCGGTGATGTTCTGAAAATCGAGTCGGAACGAGACGAACAGGATCTGCGTATGGCCGCAGGCTGTGAGATAGTGTGCGATCTGCCGTCCACCGTCATAATCATCCGGGGCTACCCAGCATCTCCCGATATCATGCCCGATCAGGACATAGGGCATACCCTGTGCTTCAAGATACTCGATGCGGGGATCACCCTTATGGGCGCCGAGGAGGATCACACCGTCCACATTGGTCGAGGGCAGCCCATCAGGTTTCGAGGGAAGGTCTACGACTCTTGCTCCGAACCCGAGGGCCTTTCTCATCACAGCCTGAAAGAACAGCAGGGAGAACGGGGTAAGACGATGAGTCCCTTCGGTCAGGTGGATACCTACGGTGAGCCGGCTTCCGGTGGAGAGATCCCTGGCAGCCGATTCAGGGACATACCCCAGTTCATCGACGGCACGCTGGACCCGTTCTCTTGTAGAGGGTTTCACCGAAGGCTTATTATTCAACACCCGGCTCACGGTACCGATGGATACACCTGAGACCCGGGCAACATCATGTATTGTCGCTTTCATGTCCCGAGTATAGTCTTCCATGGCAGGTTTGTAAACACTTACAGCTTTACAGCTACAAGCTCGACAACTGAATACAAGCCCCCTCCACATCCTAGGAGGAGATAGTACTACTGTCAGTCAATGCTCCCGACGGTCCTCCCCTGTTGGCCATCTCTGATTCATAATCTATAAAAAAATTGTTTGACAAATCATACTACCTATAATAATATGAACGTTCATATGAACGTTCATATTATTATAGGAGGCACACATGAAACGATTTCTATTGATCCTTGCGATACTACTCGTATCAGTATCAGCGGTAACCGCACAGGGATCACCCGAAGTAGAACCGGTCAAGAAGCTCACCTTCTGGACCTTCGGTTCCGAATCACCCGAGTTACATGCTGTCATGACCCAGTTCAAGAATACATTCAAGGCTGAGACTGGTGTCGAAGTGGAATGGAAGATGATCGGCTGGGGTGATTATCATCAGTCGAATCTGCTCGTTCTATCATCACACGAGGGACCGGATGTGACACAGATGGGAACTACCACAGTGGCTCAGCAGGTTCTCGCCGGAGCTTTGCCGAAGTATCGGACCTGTATGCATCATTAGGCGGTGATCAGGCATTCTTCAAACCCATGCTTGCTACGATCAGTCCGCAGTCTGTCGAGGGGACCTACGCCATCCCCTGGTTTGCAGACCCCAGAGGCCTGATCTACCGAAAAGACATCCTTGATACTCTGGGCCTTGCTGTCCCTGCAAGCTGGGATGAACTGGTCTCTGTCTCACAAGCCATTCAGGACGCAGGAATCATGGAATACCCCATAGGTATCCCGGGATCAGCATTGGCACATGACCTGTATCAGACCATCGACCAGGCAGGCGGCGTCATTGCTTCATACGACGGATCATCAACGATCAGCATGATCGATTCCCCCGAGAGTACCGCAGGCATCAGATTCCTCACTGATCTGGTCACCTCTCATAAGGTCGCCTCTCCTGCTACAGCAGAATATGACAAAGCGACCCTGAGAGCCAAGTTCGCCAATGGAGAGATCGCCTTCTACTACGACTCCCCACAAGCCTTTACCTACATGCAGGAGAACGCACCTGAAATCGTAGAGGGGGTAGCAGTCGCACCAGCTCCTGCAGGACCATCTGGAAAGGCATCCGTATTCTGCGGAGGATCTCATCTGGCTGTATATGAGTATTCAGACAACAAGGAACTCGCTTCCCAATGGATTTCCTTCCTGCTCAGGCCTGAACATGTGGCGCTATGGAGTAAGGTATACGGGAATGTCCCTGCACTGCTGTCGGCCTCTGATCTGGAAGGGTTCGATAAGCAACCGTGGAACAGCTTCATTTCCATTGCAGAGCAGCACGGGCATCACCCGGAAAGCGGTCCTGGAGGAACACTTGCTAAAGTCGACACCATCATCTCGCATACGATCCTCGGTGCATATCTGCAGAAGCAGTACTCAGAGGAACTGGTTGGAACAGCTATTCAGGAAGGAAAGCTGGTTCATCAGCGAATGATCGATCAGTTCCAGTAGAATCTTATACCGTGCAGCATCACCGCTGCACGGTATACAAGGAGACCAAGGTTTGAAATACCATCGCCGATTACCCTACATATTCATCCTCCCTGCATTCATCTGTATGATATGCATCCATCTGATTCCCATGTCGCTGGGTGTTCTGAGCAGTTTCTTCAAGCTGAATATTATGACGATCAACAACTGGATCGAGGCACCATTCGTGGGACTGAAGAACTACTTCAGCGTATTCTCCCCAGGATTCGGATTCCTGGAGAACTTCGTCTCTTCGTTCTCGTACACCATAGTATTCGTGGTCCTTGCACAGATCAGCTGCTATGTTCTGGCATGGGGGCAGCGATCGTGCTCAACGCCAGCACCTTCCGCGGTAAGAATCTTGTGCGGGGCTCTTACTGTTCCCCTTCATCCTTCCGGGAGTAGTATCGATCACCAACTGGCGATACATGTTCAGTTATGATACGGGAATGATCAATGCCTTTCTCATCAAGACCAATCTGATTGAGAATCTGCCAGTCTGGCTTGTCGGTGATAATGCATTCTGGGCAATCTTGACAACCTTCATCTGGATCGCATGGCCTTTCTGGTTCATCGTCCTGCTCGCCAGTCTTCAGACCATATCACATGAGTACTTCGAAGCCGCCTCTATCGATGGAGCGACATTGATGCAGAAGTTCCGCCATATCATCATCCCTTTGACAGCACCGGTGACCAGGATGGTGATACTGCTTACTTTCATGTGATACTTCAGAGAGTTTAAAGTACCGTTCGTCATGATGGGACTCTCACCGTCCCCGGAAGCAAATCTACTTGCACTCCATATCTATACCGAATCATTTAGATTATGGAACTTCTCACAGGGGCAGTAATGGCCGTGACCCTGAGCATGGTGCTCATGCTATTTCTAGCACTGCGTATGTATGTTACAAAAAAAGAGAGGAGCCTATAGTCATGGCACTACACCATTCAAGAAAACTCAAGGCGGTTATGGGCCTGTGCATCGCAGGATACGTATTATGGGTGCTGATCCCTGCAGGGAATCTGGTCCTGACCACCTTCAAACTGCCGCGAGAGGTCATGACCGGACCCTACTCATACTTCCCCCAGTCAGGCTGGATCATGAAGAACTACTCAGATATCTGGAATGTCATCCCTCTGGGGAAATATCTGTTCAATTCGCTGTTCATCTCCTCTGCTACCATGTTCTTCTCGGTGATCCTCTCGGTCCTTGCCGGTTACGGTATCAGCAGGTTCACCTTCAGAGGGAGAAAAGGGTTCATCGGTTTCGTCCTGCTGACTCAGAGCTTTCCAGGGATCCTGTTCCTGATGCCATATTTCCTGCTCTACATTCAGCTTGAATCCCTGACCGGTCTGCACCTGAGAGGGACGTATGCATCACTGATCATCACCTATACTACCTTCGCACTCCCTTTCTGCATGATGCTGATGAAAAGCTACTTTGAATCGATCCCTGTCGATATCGAGGAAGCTGCGATGATCGATGGCTGTTCACAATTCGGAGCCTTTCTCAGGATCGTTCTTCCTGCGATCAGGCCGGCAATCGCCACCGTCGGGATTCTCGGATTCCTGCAGGCATGGAACGATGTCCTGTTCGCATCAGTGCTGACCAATGAATTCACCAGGACCGTAGCGGTGGGGATCACAGACTATGCAAGTCAGTTCGAGGTTCAGTGGAACTATGTCCTGACCGCAGGAGTGGTCATCTCACTACCGGTCGTCATCTTCTTCGTCTTCTTACAAAAACACATCATCCAGGGTCTGACTGCAGGAGCAGTAAAGGGGTAATTCATATGAAACTTGTTATTATCGGGGGCGGAAGCACCTATACACCGGAGTTGTTTCAAGAGCTGATCCATGCTCGCCATCTGCTGCCGATCTCAGAAGTCGTACTGCATGATATCGATGCTGAACGACTGCAAACCGTCGGGCGATTCTGTTCGCTATTGCTACAGCATGCTACAGGACCCTTCCAGTTGACACTATCTACCGATATAGAGACATCAGTCACCGATGCCGATGCAGTGGTCTTTCAACTGCGCGTCGGAGGACAGGAGGCCAGACATCAGGATATCATGCTGGGAACCGATCTCGGGATCGTCGGTCAGGAGACCACCGGCATCGGAGGGTTCGCAAAAGCCATGAGGACTATTCCCGTGGTACTGGAATACTGCAGGATCATGCTCTATGCGCAAAACCCTCATGCAGGATCATCAACTTCACAAACCCCTCAGGGATCGTGACTCAGGCAATAAGTGATCATACGGATCTGCCGGTGATCGGGCTGTGCAATATACCGGTAATCCTCCAGAAACAGGCAGCAGACCTGCTATCCATCCCAAAAGAGCAGTTGCTGTTCGATTATGTTGGACTCAACCACCTTGGATGGATGAGAGGTGTCTATCATCAGGGGACTAATCACATCGGGAGACTGGTAGAGGCCCTCGCTGATGATCCCGAGCTCTTCCGGGCATCCAATCACAGTGCGATAGACAGTTCTCTTGTACGCAGTCTGGGTATGATCCCTTCCCCGTATCTGCAGTACTTCTACTATACCGACACCATCTGCGAGAAGATCAGAGATGCCGCACAGACACGAGCTGAGATCGTGATGAATATTGATCGCAGGATCCTCGACTACTTCTCAACAGATACCACCGGAGTGATGCCCCCGGAAATGAAGGGCAGAGGTGGTGAACTCTATTCCTATGCCGCTGTACAGGTTCTGATCTCCATGGCCACCAACAGGCAGGATGTCCAGATAGTCAACACAAGAAACGGTTCGGCCATACCAGAGCTGCTGAGCGATGATATCATCGAAGTCCCTTCAGTCATATCACAGAACGGTGCTGTGCCGCTGGTCACCGGTAAGATCGAACCATCGATCCTGGGGCTGATCCAGCAGGTCAAGGCATATGAACGATTGACTGTCACAGCTGCAGTACACAGACGATATGATGATGCTCTCTTCGCCTTGTTCAACAATCCACTCACAGGTGACCTGTCTCAGGCGAAAAAGGCGCTGGATCTGTATCTGACACGTAATCCCATACCTCTGATGGCAGGTGCTGCTGATGTCTGATTGGAAAACACTGGTCACTACCTGCTCTGGGCTGCTCTCTGCCGATACTGAGCCCTCATCCCCTTCACGATCATCCAAGGTGGTACATATCATCATCGACGGGATCTCACAGGAGTTCTTCATGCATACCCGGATGCGTACCTGTAGACGCTTGATGAGAGAAGGAATCTCATTCAGTGATTGCACCACGATTTGGCCATCACTCACAGGACCTGCTCATACAGCGATCAACAGCGGAAGTCCTCCTGCTGTCAACGGTGTGAACAGAAACTTCTTCATCTCCGAGGGATCCCGTCACGTGGTGAACCCGTTGAAGGAGAGCCGGGTAGAGAGTATCGCGGAGATCCTGGGCAGTCACGGGCTGAGAACGGCAGGGATCTGCGGACAGATGAACCGCGGTCTGCAGTACTATGTGTCAGAGGCATACCTTGGGCACCATGCAGAACATATCACCAGAGCCGCTATCGATGCATGGAACAGGTACAGTCCGCAATACCTACAGGTGGTATATTTTGCTGTCGACACCATTCAGCATGCATTCGGACCACACAGCAGTGAAGCAGCAGAGACTGCACACTGGGTGGATGAACAGATCGGACTGCTCCTTGATCAGATACAGGACGAACATGTCGTCGTGCTGATCTCAGCTGATCATGGTCAGACATCAGCAGCAGTTCATGCTGAGGAGATCGACTCACTGCTTGCAGGATCCTCAGCTGTCATCGAATCCCATGGCAGATTCCTGCTCTACCACACCGGTTCCTCTACAGTCGATCAGGAACTGGCGGGCAGGCTGAAACAACTCTCCTGTGTCCAACAGGTGATCAAGCCGTCAGATGCCATCTCATGTTTCCCTGACGACTATGCTGTGGTCCTGACCGATGGTTATTCTCATTACCAGCAGAATGATGTACACTATCGATGGAACCATGGCGGACTGAGCAACCTCGAGATGCAGGTCCCCCTCATCATATCGGGAAGTGGCATCACCCCACATGTCGTATCTGATGCGGCAAGTGTGCTCGATATTGCCCCTACGATCTGTGAGTTGCTGCATATCACGCCGCCTGAGACCATGCAGGGACGAATCCTCACCAGTAGAACAGAAATGCCAGAGGAGCATGTTGCCAGGAGTTAACCGATGAAGGTCACGATCAAAGATATTGCACGAAAGACTGGTTATTCGATAAATACCGTCGCTCGTGCGCTGCACAACAAAGCTGATGTCAGACCGGAGACTACAGCACTGATCCAGGCTGCTGCCAAAGAGATGGGATATGTGGCGAACGCCCTTGCAGGCTCGCTGCGTTCAAGCAAACGCCATATCATCGGTGTACTGCTTTCTGCTGACTCCTCAAACCCCGTGTTCGCGGAGATGATCCAGGGGATCGAGACAAAGCCCGTTCGCTCGGATACAGTATTATCCTGATCAACACAGAGCAGGATGCCCAGAAGCAGCAGACAGGGATCGATATCCTGCTCTCTCAGCAGGTGGATGGAATGATCATCATGCCGATCGCTGACAGCGGGATCTCCAACGACCTGTTTCTCGACCTTCCCTGTCCATTCATCTTTCTCGGCAGGAATATAAACGGTCTTGAGTCCCATTCTGTCATGTTCGACGACAGGATGGGAGCTCATACGGCTGCGATGTTCTTTCTCGAACGGCAGATAGAGAAGATCCTCTTTCTCGGGGGGCCTGCTCATTTCTGCAGCTCGATAGACCGAAGGGTGGGCTTCCTTGATGCCTATAACCAGAGAGAGATCCCTCTGGATGAAACCCTCTGCTTCCCTACCGATGGACACATGCAAAGCGGCTATGATGCAGTACATGCTGCCCTGCGGCAGAAACTGCACTTCAATGCGATCATCACCCATAACGACCTTGTAGCCTATGGGGCCATGCGAGCATTGCACGATAACCACATAACCGTGCCTGAGGATGTACAGATCATCGGATATGACAATCTTGAGATATCAAGATTCATCTACCCAAGACTGACAAGCATTGATACCCCGCGATTGACTCTGGGAAGTATGGCCGCAGAAGAACTGATCCATCATATCCAGGACGGAGCCTATGAGTATAAGAATATCCTGCTGAAACCACAACTGATCATCGGAGAATCAACAGTAAATGCTTGAGGGAAGTATCCGCTTCCTACGTACCGTTTATAGAAGAGCAGCACTCGGCCACCCGAAGTCCCCTCTGTCCAGTGCACGCCCTTGAGACCTTCTCCTGTCTGACATATTCACGTATGAGTCCCTGGAACCTGTCGTCAATACAAAAAACCTGTGATAGCACAGCTGTAGAGGCAACAAGAGCCCCGGATCTCTTTATGATCCGGGGCTCCTCTTCTCATGCACCAGGCACCTGACTCATCCTACGATCCTCTTGTACCGGTTCAGCGTGCGGGTCATTCGGTCGTATTGGGAAGTGCCTCACTGATGAACGCAGCTTCTGAGGGGACGGTGAACGAGGTGATGTTTCGCGAGAAGGCAAACTGATGGAGTCTGCCCAGTGGTCGTGCCGTGAAAAGGACCCCCTTGAGCCTGCCGTTCTCGACCATGGTGCTCACATCCGGTGATCTGCTGCAATCAGCAACTGCTCTGCTTCTGAGCAACTGCAGGATCTCCGGTTCCCGATCTATCAGGTTCTCCATCTCCGAGGGATCCTCATTAAAATCGAACAGCTGTAGCCGGCCCCTCCCCGGCTCGTCAGCCCCATCTCCTGATGACAACATTCCTGTCCCTCTTTCTGAGCAGGGCTCCTGCTCCTGCCGCAGCAGGAGCATATAATCACACGTTCACCAATATATGAGATACGATACTTCCATGCTATACTGGTTGGATGAAACACAGTCTGTCTCAAGAACTTGACAGGATCCTCTCTCTCTATGGTATCGACGAGGGGTTCTATGTCCTTGCCATCCACTCATTCATCGAGTCCTATACCCACAGCTTCGATGAAGAGATCCAGTACAGTCCGACGTTCTCCGATAAACTGAAGCTACTCTCGATCCTGCTCGGTCATGATACCAGCATAGGAAAGCCGGAGGTCATCTGGAGACTCTGTCAGGAACATCGCTGCACCAACGAGGTCCGACACTGTTTCAGCAGGCTCTCCGGTGATGAGGCGGTAGGGGCGACGAAGAACTTCCTTGACTTCTGCAGCTTCGCGGGGATCAGTGATCGCACCCTGGAGAAGTTCGAGAGGAATCTCTCGGTCTGGAGAGACAGGAGTTTCACCGTAGAACAGCAGCGGGAACTGATCCAGCTCAGAGTAGCGGTCAGAAGACTGCAGGAAGAGAACTCCAGGCTGCAGGAGCAGCCCCTGACCACCGATGCCGAGACCCTCGAGGCACTCCAGCAGAAGGCCAACACAGCCCTCGCTGATAACAGGAAGCTCAAAAAGCAGCTCGAGGCAGTGAAGGACAAGGATGCCCTGCAGCGCAGAAAGCTCTTTGAGGCCCGGGAACAGGAGAGAAAGCTCAAGAACCAGCTGCAGGGGCTGCAGGGTCAGAAGCAGTACATCGCCTATCTGCAGCGCTATTCCACCTATTCAAGGACCCGTGCCGACTACGAGAGAAGCACCATGATCCTCTCCGAGCAGCAGAGAATGGTCTGCAGCAGGATCAGAGAGCATGGAGACTACCTGATACGGGGAGGTGCCGGTACCGGCAAGACCCTGGTACTCATTCATGCCTTCATCGATCAGACACCCAGCAGCGGACCGGACTGGGCTGCTTGAGGAGGAACCCGAGAGGTTCGTCCTCCTCACCTATACCCATACCCTCGTCAAGTTCGACCGGTATCTCTCAAGCATCCTCAAGCCAGGAGGACAGCTGACGATACAGAACATCGATGCGTTCCTCCTTGAACGGCTGCACCTGATCGATCCCGCATACCGCATGAACTACCGGAGGGTCTCTGAGGCAGCGAGGCAGCAGCCTTCGATTTCATCGGAACCAAAGAACTGGAAGCTGAGATCGAGACGGCGATCTTCGGCAGGGCTCTGACCCGTGAGACCTATCTGCATGATCCGAAGGCACGAAGAGGCATGAAGGGCAAGTTCACGGAACAGCAGAAGCAGCTGATCTGGGAGCTCAGTGAGCAGGTGAGGACCCAGATGGTCTCAGAGAAGGGCTTTAGCAAGGAATTCGGCAGGCTCTTTCTCTATGAGCAGCTCGTAGAGCAGCCGGAGCTGAGGCAGCGGATGATGGTCAGGCGTATCTTCATCGATGAGCTGCAGGACCTTGCACCGGTGGATCTGATGCTGCTCAAGACCCTCTCCCAAGCAGGTCTGGTCATGGCCGGCGATGATCGGCAGTCCATCTACTACTCGGGCATGAGTTTCAGGCAGCAGGGACTGGACATCGTGGGAAGGTCACATGCCTCACGGGCAACCACCGTAATACCAGACAGATCCATATGCTCTCAGAACTCTATCGACAGAAGACCTCTGTTCAGACCAGCTCCTTCGAAGAGAGCCACTCCTTCCGGGAGGGCCCTGCTGTGGAACTCTGGCAGAGAAAGAACTCTGAACAGCTGCTGGGAATCCTCTCAGAGCGTATCAGGTTCTTCCTTGATGTCCTCGGGTATGCCCCTGAGAACATCGGGATCCTGGCCCCGGACCGCAAGGCCCTCACCGAGATAGGTAAGGGCCTCACCCGGATGGAGCTTCCCTTCTGTGATATCCATGAATATGCCTTCCAGTTCGAAGAGACCGAGGGGATCAGGATATCGACATGCCATTCGGCGAAGGGGGTAGAGTTCGCGGTAGTCATGCTCATCCTTCCGTCAATCACCGTCTCCTCCCGTCTGGCCCCTGACGCAGCACTGCAGGCATCACAGAACCTAATCTACATGTCAATGACCCGTGCCCTTGATAATCTGCAGATCTTCACCCTGCAGCACAGCGACAATCCTCTCATCGATGAGCTCACATCGGTCTTCCATGAGTATGTGGCGCAGTCATCCAGTGAAGATCTGGCCTCCTGCACCCGGGAGGGCGACACAGTGCAGGCTGAGAGATGAAGAAGCAGTACGACGAACAACAGTATTGGAGACCGTATTCTTGTCCTGAGATGCTTCTTCATCATAGAAAAAGGTATCGAGCATCTGTTTCAGGTATTCATAGCAAAACATGATGAGACAGAGATATCCCGTCTGCAATCAGAGCCTTCCATCGGTATGCATCGATGACCACTCATATCCACCTCTCCTTGAGGTACCCGATCCACAGACCATGACAGGGATAGACCAAGACAGAGGCAATCGACAGCCCCTCCCATGTTGTTCCTCCCTGAAGATCTGGTGATTCTGTGTACCAAAAGTGCATAGTGCCATGGTATACTGCTATGCATAGGCATCATTCTTACAGCTTGGAGGTACACAGGTATGGCAGAGCACCACAGGATCATCATCGTCGGAGCCGGGATCACCGGTCTGACTGCGGCAACATCCCTTGCCATGAGGGACCATCAAGTACTGCTGCTTGAGAAGAACACGACCTGCGGAGGTCTGGTGAACTCCTTTACCCGGGATGGGTTCCTCTTTGACGGGGGGATCCGTGCCGTGGAGAATGCCGGGATGATCAAGCCCATGCTGGAAGAGCTGCAGATAGACCTGCCGCTGCTGCCGAGCAAGGTATCACTCGGGGTCGAGGATAAGATCATCAGTGCCGATACGCCTGAGAGTCTCAGAGATTATGAGCAGCTGCTCAAGGAGCTCTATCCCGAAAGCACCAAAGATGTGGAACGGGTCATCAAGGTCATCAGGAAGTTCGATATCTACATGCAGGTACTCTTTGGAAGCGACAGCCCCTTCTTCAAGGATGCCAAGCGTGACATCAGATACTATCTGAGCACCTTCATCATCTGGATCATCCGTTTCCTGGCAACAGGGGCTGCGATCATGCGGATGCGGATGCCCATGGAGCAGTTCCTCAATGGGCTGCTTGAAAACAAAGCCCTGATAGACATCATCTCACAGCACTTCTTCAAGAAGACCCCTGCCTTCTTTGCCATGAGTTACTTCTCCCTCTACCCTGACTACTACTACCCTCAAGGGGGTGTCGGCAGCATCCCGAATGCACTGAGGGCCCGTCTTACAGAGATCGGATCAGAAGTCAGGACCGGTGCGGAGGTAGTACAGCTTGATGCACATCGCAGGAGCCTTACTGACAGCAGCGGGAACCAGTACACCTACGACAAGCTCATCTGGTGTGCTGACCTGAAGCATCTCTACCGTATGATAGCTGCAGAAGAGTTCCCAGAGTCAGAGCGGGCCGGTATTCTCAAGGAGCAGGAGAGGATCCTCTCCAGCCGCGGGGCAGAGTCGGTCTTCACCCTCTTTCTGGCAGTGGACCTCCCCCCCGCATACTTCAGCAAGATCTCAGAGGGCCACTTCTTCTACACGCCCTCACGCACAGGCCTCGGCGAACTCCATCGTGCTGACCTTGCCGCCATCCTTGATGGCTGGCAGCAGCTCTCCCGGGACGCGTTCTACTCCTGGCTTGAGTCCTTCTGCCGTCTGAACACCTACGAGATCTCCCTGCCGGTACTCAACGACAGCAGTGCTGCCCCTGAGGGACAGAGCGGCCTGATCGCCAGTTTCCTCTTCGATTATGAGCTGACACGGAGGATCGATGAAGAAGGCTGGTATGATGAGTTCGAAAAAAGGATCAGTGAGCTGATGATCGATACGCTCACGGCATCGGTCTATGGAGCACTGAAAAAGCATATCCTCTTCACCTTTGCCGCAAGCCCGCTGAGTATCGAGAGGAATGTCTACAGTTCTGAAGGGGCTATCGTAGGCTGGTCCTTCGAGCAGGAGGTTCCCATCGATGCCGGGATGCTCAACATGAAGAAGGCGATCCTTACCCCATGCCCGATCTCTATCGTGCAGGGCAGTGGACCGTCAGCCCTGCAGGCCTGCCCACCTGTATCATGACTGCACGGATGGCTGCAGATCTGGTCCATGCAGAGCTCTCCTGAGCCTGCTGAGCATGTCCCGATAATGCTTGACCGATCCAACGGCAGAGCAGTCTGCTTAAACTAACAGAAGACCTCCCTGGATAGCCGGCAGCCCCTCTCTGATGCAGGGGCTGCTTACTGGATCATGCCGCTACCATCCTGAATCGATGGACCTTTGTCTCATTACGATGTACCATGGATCAACCAACCTGTTAGTGAGGATTATTCATGGAGATAAAGAACATTCAACGATCAGTACAGGATTTTGTCACCGAGAGGGAGTGGGATCGGTATCATACACCGAAGAACATAGCAATCGCTCTCTCTGTAGAAGTCTCCGAACTGCTGGAACTCTTCCAATGGATGAGTGATCAGGAGATCTCTGAGATTGACCGATCAGACAGGAAGTTCACCAGGATCAAAGAGGAGTTCGCCGACTCGATGATCTATCTGCTGCGTTTTGCAGATCTGCTCGACATCGACATCGAACAGGCCATCTACGACAAACTGCAGAAGAACGCAGAGAAATACCCGGTCGCCCTGTCAAAAGGGGATTTTGTCAAATACAACGAACGGGACAGTGACCATGATCCTATACAGTAATGCATACCGGGATTTCAGATATGATGGTTCACACCTGGAACTGACCCCGTCTCTGGTCAGGGAGTACACACGGGTATTCCACAGACGGCCGAATCCCAAAGAAGTCGATTCCTGGAACAACTCCCTCAAATGCATGCAGCTTGCCTTGAGCAATGTCGATATCGCTGATGACTGCGGCGTGCTGATCGAATACAACTTACCCAATACCAGCAGAAGGATCGACTTCGTCATTACCGGAGAGAACGAAGAGCAGCAGAAGCATGCGGTCATCGTAGAACTCAAGCAGTGGCAGCAGGCAGAATCCACTGCGATGGATGGGGTGGTGCGTACAGCCCTCGGCAAGGGGATCCATGAGACCTCACACCCCTCGTATCAGGCCTTCGGGTATAAACGATTCCTGAACAACTTCAATGAAGAGTTCTATTCCGGGAACATCACAGCAGACTCCTGTGCCTTCCTGCACAACTATCAGAGGCATGACCCGGAACCGCTGCTTGATGAGGTATACACCCATTATGTGGAGGACACCCCTGTGTTCTTCCAGAAGGATATAGATCTTCTGGCCGATTTCATCGCAGGTCATGTCGGACGAGGCCGCGGGATGGAGATCCTGTATGCTGTGGAGAACGGCAGGATCAGACCAAGTGTCAAGCTCATAGATGCAGTGGGCTCCCTGTTCAGAGGGAATGAGTATTTCACTCTCATCGATGAGCAGAAGGTCCTGTATGAGAGGATCCTCCATACCCCGGTCACCGATACGAAACAGGTGGTGATCATCAACGGCGGTCCCGGTACCGGCAAGTCGGTCGTATCATTCAACTTGCTCTACGGGATGCTCAAAGGAGGAAGAACGTCGTCCTTGCCGCCCCGAACGCAGCCTTTCGCAGTGTCATGACCAGAAGACTCCAGCAGGCAGGACTGAAGAGATCCACGAAGGATCCGCTTGATACCATGGTACTGGACTCTATCATCTCCGGGTCAGCATCGTTCCACAAGATTGCTCGTGACCACTATGATGTGATCATCGTGGATGAGGCTCACAGGCTCAAAGACAGCTCAGCCTATCAGTACAGCGGGGAGAACCAGATAGAGGATGTCATCAACGCTGCCAGGATATCGGTCTTCTTCGTTGACGACTCACAAGTGGTCAAACCCGAGGATATCGGGAATACGAAAAACATCAGGGCGGCAGCAGAGAGAGCACAGGCAACAGTTGCCGAACATACCATGGATGTCCAGTTCAGATGTTCCGGCATGCAGGGATACATCAAGTGGGTAGACCACAGCCTCCGAATCAGGGATACAGCGAATTTTGCATCATGGGATACGGATGCCTTCTCCTTTGAGATCTGTGACTCACCCCATGAGGTATATGCTCTGGTGAAAGAAAAAGACCGGGAGGGCTTCCAGGCAAGGATGCTGGCAGGCTATGCATGGAAGTGGACCAGTGAAAAAGCAGGTAACCCAGATGGACAGATCCCCGATGTCATCATCGAAGAACATCAGTTCGCCATGCCGTGGAATTCCCGAAAGGCACGGACCACCTGGGCGATTGATCCGACCGGTCTTGATCAGATCGGCTGCATCCATACCTCGCAGGGACTGGAATTCGATTATGTAGGGGTGATATTCGGCAGGGATCTCCAGTATGACCCGGTAACCGAGCAGTTGTTCGTATCCTGGAAGGATTATAAGGATGTCTCAGGCAAGAAGGGGTTGAAAGAGACCCGGAATATCTCACACAGCTGGTGAAGAACATCTATAAGGTCCTCCTTACCAGGGCTATGAAAGGCTGTTTCATATTCTGTCAGGACAGGCATCTGCAGGAGTACCTGCGATCTTGCCTCCCTGCTCCCCCTGCCAGCTATACCGGTACGCAGACCGAGGAACAGTATGTTGCAGAGTGACCGGAGACAACACGAACCGGGGGTAGTCATACACCGGTCGCAGCAGTCTTGCGGAAGAATAGTCCTGAGACCAGCAAGGAGCTTCTCTTGATCAGAGAGCTCCTTGCTGGTCTCATAGTAACGATGTAAGAATGCCAGGCAGTACAGAGGATTGATGAGTCGTATAACTTCTTCAGAGTGCTGCCGGTGCAGCGGTGTCGATTCATGCCACCACCGGTGCTGTTACGTGCCAATATTCACATACTTCGTATCTTATCAAGAAACTCCTTTTCAAGGGAGGAATCAGAATGTGATAATGACCACTCCCTTTGCCAGAAGTTCATTGATCTGTTCTGCTCTCCCGACAGCCGGATTTCCGCTGATATGCAGATACTGCAGTTCATACAGACCCAACAGAGGACTCAGGTCATCAATGTCATTGTCCGAGAGATCAAGTACCTGCACGTTACCAAGCCCTGTCAGGTCTGAGATATCATTGATCTCGTTATCTGAGAGGTCCAGCTCTTCCAACTGGCCCAGCCCCTTCAGGTCATAGAGATTGGTTATCTGGTTATGTGAAAGATCGAGTACCGTGATCGCCTCACAGTATGCAAGCCCATCCAGCTCAGAGATCCCATAACCAGAGATGACCAGCTCCCCGGTGAGATGGGAAAGGTCTGTCGGAGTGATCATGATATCGAGGTTTCCGGCAAGTTCTGCCTTGCAGGCAGTGATGAAATCACTGATATCCTCTTGCTCATACCATTGATCATCCATCGTGTCGTATCTCTGAGCATCATCGAAATCCTTTTCATCATAGCGGTACTCTTCACGCACACTGTCGGAGACCTGGATCGAGGGACTCAGGGTGCTTTTGAAGCTTAAGACTTCGAGAAACTTCCCGAGTTTTTCCTCATCTGTGTTCTTATGTGCCTCTTCAGCACGGGCTGTAAGATAGGAACAACGGTCCGGGTGAAGAACTCGGAGCAGCTGCAGGAAGAGCTGTCGCTCTGTCAGTTCGTAAAAATCCCGTTTCTGTATCTCCTCAAGAGGAGGTTCGCTCAAGGTCTGCAGTAGGGGAATATAGCTACTGATACTGCCTTCCTGCTGTGCCTGGATGACCTGTAATGTCATCTCCTTGAGATTCTCTTCACGTACTTTATTCTTGACTTGTGAAAATACTGAGTCTTTTTCCAACTAGCACCTCTAGTAATTGATGTGAGTTCCATGGAGATACCTATTATAGCACATGATAGGTTACACAGAAATCGATTCGAATTCGGCCTTGAGCAGATCTTTAAGGAGTTCTGTCCCGATCTCGACATCCAGCCCCCTCATCCCGCCGCTGACGAGGATCGTCTCGAAGATGATGGCAGTCTCATCGATGATGGTAGGAAGGAGTCTCTTCTGCCCTATGGGACTGACCCCACCGAGTACATAACCGGTGGTACGTTCCACCAATGATGCCGGTGCCATCTGGGCCTTCTTGGCATGGAAGACTGTTGCGACGGATTTCATGACGAGCTTCATAGTGACCGGTATGATGCAGACCACCAGTTCTCCTGAGTCAAGCTGGACCACGAGAGTCTTGAAGATCCGGTCAGACTCGATAGCAAGCTTCTCTGCTGCCTCCAGCCCATACGAGGTTGCATCACGCTCATGCTCATAGCTGTGGATACGGTATGCTATCCCCTCTTGCTCAAGAAGAGATAGACATGGGGTGTTCACCTTGGTTCGTTCTTGTTCCTGTCTCCTCATGTCTACACCTCCCAGCCAGTATAGTACATTCCAAGACCTGTTTGTAGATGTCTACCACGGCTTGTGTGAACTCGCTGCAGCTCGCATAGCCGCAACACTGTAAAGGGTAAGATGTTTTTACCAGAATGGGGGAATACATGTTCTTGGACTCCATGAGGAGAAGGAAATGTATTCATAGTATGAAGAGAGGATGAGATATTCTAAGTTTATACCTACTACACAAAGGAATGTCCGCACTCCATGCATGACTGTATCGCAATTCCACACCGTCTCTCGAGCTTGCAGGTCACCAAAGAGCCTTGATCGGTGCTCACGGTCTCCGGAAAGAAGATCGTACTGACCCGAATTGCCCTCGGACCACCCGCATATCGTCAATGCCCAGTATGCAGTGGA
>LQAI01000058.1_pt1 | contig 69947 bp, 85 predicted proteins | sample 1535821 | NCBI WGS metagenome assembly LQAI01 (sample SAMN04331586, study PRJNA305678) | bioreactor metagenome | isolation source: bioreactor_5 inoculated with Wadden Sea sediment 1st replicate of a... | place: Germany:Bremen
CTCATCCGGGAAAAGCCGGAAACTATTACCATTGAAGAACATACCCGCAAAAAGCGTGGCCGCAAACTCCTGCCGGCAAATCTGCCCCGCATAGATGTGGTTCACGAGCTCAGTGAAGATGAAAGGCAGTGTGGCTGCGGCAGTCTCAAAACTCGTATCGGGAGGAAGTATCTGAATAGTTGGACTATCTCCCTGCCAAAGTCAGGGCGATCAGGAACATCCGGTATAAATATGTCTGCAAAAACCGTGAAGGGACTGAGGATGACAAACCTGCCGGATCCATTTCAAGGATGCCGGATGAAATTATTCCGAAAAGCATTGCAACCCCCTGGCTTCTGGCTCACATCCTGACCGCAAAGTTTGCCGATGCCCTGCCGTTTTATCGTCAGGAGAAGCAGTTCGACCGGCTGGGGCCGACATTCCCCGATCCACCATATTGCTCAACCCTACTTTGTCCGGTACGAGTTTCTTTTGCGGGCTACGTACTTCTGCCGGGTCTCTATTCGCTAGAATATTAATTATTAAAATGTTTTTAATGCTAATTCATAGTATTCGTTGTCATTGAATTGAAACTCGTGGATAACTTCCATGTTCAATTTTCGAATATGAGCCTCGAAGGATCGAGTATTGTTTTTATTAATAAATGTTAACATTATTTGATACTTCGTGCTCATTTCTTTTCTTGCAAAACCAAAAAGTGATTCGAGTAATCCAGTCCCCCTATAAATTTTATCGATGCAGATTGGACCATATTGATATGAGTTATATATCGTTATTTTTTGATCAAGGAAATTGAGTAGAGGTAATTCTTCAAGCATAAATTTAAAAATTGGCCACTCAGCCCAATATTCCCATGATGCAGACATCGTATAGGCAACAATCTTTTTGTCTTTTGAGGCAGTGAAAAGGCCATTTTCTTGCAAAACCAATTTTTTTGAGTTGGTCGTAAGTAAATAAAGTTGTGACGAAACCATCCTTCTTGTCACTTTCTTCTATTGTTTTAACATGGTATTTTCGCTGAAGATCCAATACCCCTTCAATGTCTTGTATACTTGCTCTTTTTAACTGTGTCATTTTTCAATAATTCCAACATTAAGATTCAGCAGCGCGCGATTAGCGCGTTCTTTGAAATGATTCGTTATCTGTCTAAATTATAATTTTTGTTTTGAATGTTACAGTAGCATATCCGCCTACCTGGACTTTTACAGGTTCTTTTTTTTTTATTTCACATTAACTTCTACTATACTATGTCTACTTATTGCTTCATCTTGTAGTCCCTTAAATTCAAATTTGTTGTGTATTAGATATGCACCAAAAGGGCCATTTTCGTTTCCTGTTACTGGGTTTTCTGGAATACCTATTCCAGAAGCAAACATTCTTCCATCTGTTAAACCCCAAAAAGCATGATTTAAGTAGAAGGAATCAGCAAAAAAGGGCCGAAACACCTGCCAATAAAGTGTATAATGATTTAACCAAAAACACAAGATTGGAAAGACTTTTGATAGTTTCGACAAAAAACTGGCAAAAACGCAAGAGAAAAATCAGCAAAAAACTAAAAAAAGGAACCGGGCCCAGCAGCCTCATCCCATGTTCAAAGCCTTCAACATTCATTATGAATTTGATGGCCGACATCAGTGCATTTGCTATGGTGGAATTGGGTTGATCCATCTTCTTACACGGAATATCGGCTTGTTCAAAGAAATTGACAAGAACCTTGAGCTTCTCAAACGTCATTTGCCCTATCATGAATCGGATCATGTCGCCAACATGGTCTAGAACATCCTTGCCAGCGGGACCTGTCTGGAAGATATCGAGCGGTTGAGAAGAAATCCGGCCTGGCTTGATGCACTTGGGGCACAGATCATACCCGATCCGACCACAGCCGGAGATTTCCTCAGACGTTTTGAGGAACAGGATGTGCTTGATTCCATGTCGGCTAAAAACAACATCCGCAAAAAAATATGGGAAAAACAGCCGACGTCATTCAAAAAGACAGCGATTATAAATATTGACGGAACCATCAGCGAAACATACGGTCAATGCAAACAGGGTATGGATATCTCTTACAACGGCAAATGGGGATATACCCCTTTGATCAGGTGGTCGAAAGGCGTAAATATAAGAATCTTAAAACCGAATGTGAACATGTCGCTGAATTCTAATACAGGCCTGGGAAGTGCCAAAAGCCTCACAGAATGATCGTACTTCGTAAGACCATTAAAGTGCTGAAAGTGCAATGCCGGCTTTTTGATGATATCAGGTATTTTTTTTCATCGCCAATGACGACAAAAAATCTGTAGAGCAGCTGATTCAATTTTACCGCAACCGGGCAGACCATGAGAACGATATCGAACAGTTGAAAAACGGTGTATCTGCATTGAACAATCCGTCTGATTCCCTGATATCCAATCGGGCGTATATGACCATAGCATCTTTGTCCTGGGATCTCAAGGCATGGTACGGTCTGCTGCTTCCAAACCGGGTATTGGGCAGGAATATTGTTCGCATGGAATTCAAAAAATTTATCCATACTTTTATCCAGATTCCGTGTCTGATCATAAAATCAGGAAAAAAATCACGTACAGGTTGGTCGGTTATAATGATCAGCTCAAACATATTTTAAAATGTTCCATCGTATGAGGGATTTTGCATTTCCCTGACACAAACAGCATGATCGGACGGCTGTCACAAATGGGTTGTGATGGGTGAGTCCAAACCCTGGAAAGACAAGATTAAGGACACTGAAAATGAAAACACACCACAATTTGAAATTTTATGGAGCCGGGGGAGAGGTATGCACTTTTGACAACAGCCGCCATGTGGAAATTATAGCTAAAATGTTTTGTTTCCCTAATATGTGAACTTTTCAAAACACGCTTGTTTTTGGGAATAGATCATTGATGGCCGTCAGGCTGTCTTTTTCAGTGACGTTTGTGATATGGGCATATCGTACAGTCGTGTTGGGGCTTGCATGGCCGAGAAGGGACTGAAGGCTTAAGCCTTTTTCAAGGAGGTGTGTGGCAAAGCTGTGACAAAGGGAATGGATGGACACTTTTTTTAATACTGTATTCAGTAACCACGACCTTCATGGCATTTTGAACGCCGCCCCGATCCATGTGGGATTTGGCTTCCGAATGGTTTCAGCAGATCCGTTTGCATTGGGAAAAAGCAAGGTAGGATGCTAGTGAGGATATCCGGTATGGTTCGGACCTTGGGAGGTTTGACGATATCCACCCAGTTCCAGTCCTCTTTCAGCACATATTTCCAGAAATGCTGAAGCCCAAGGCGATCAATTTAACAGTGCTCCATGAGTGGGATTCTACCAGATCGGCAAAATAATTTTCAAGCTGCTCCGGTTTGAGTTTGTCCGGGCAGCAGTCAAAATAATCCCTGGTCCGGCCGAATGGCCCGAGAATATGCTTTAATGGTTCTTTTAGCTTTTCCTTCAGCCCAGCGGAGAATTGGGGCTTCCGCTTCTCTCGTGTGTCATGACGAAAGCTGATGACTCTTTTGCTGTATCGAAGATGTGGAAAGGCCCCTTGGTTTCGGTCTCCAGAGACCGGGATCAAACCGCCATATATGGCAGGCGTTAAGAGTGCCTGTCGTGAGCGATAGGGAAAAGGCAGAGAAAATCTGTCAGGTAAGTTCTGAAGAGATGAATGCAAATGAACCACTGATGAGGTGTCGATATGGAAAAATGCTGTCAAAACTGGGGAACGAGCTTATTTCCAGGACGAGCTTCGGTGCTATCTGGTTGCGGACGAAGCGGCGTATCCGCTTGTTCACCGGCAGGAGCTGGTTTGTGTCCATGGAATACCTGTAAGAGTAATTAGCGGAATACATCCGGGTCCGGATAAACTGTTGCAGGGTATCGGAATATTTCCGCCCGATCCCGATAATAGATGAATAGCTCCGGCGCCGGGTACGGATGCACTATTGGAAACAATGGCGATATACCCGTACCAAAGTCCGCAACCTTTTCAAGCTGAGCACTTCCAGGAGGCAGGCCATCATGGCTGGTTTGGGCCGCAAAGGGCCGTGACATCTTTCCCGGTCCCTATCAATGCAAACCGGTATGACCAACAAATGGCTGCATGAACAAGGATTGATATCTGTCAAAGAGCAGTGGGTGAAAATCCATTACCCGGCCAGCGCCCGGTAAACTTGGTGAAACGCCTTGTGCGGACCGCATGCAGGGTGTTGTGGCGGCCAGGGAGGAAGACCTGACAGATCTGTCACTTGGAACGTGGGTATTGTCCATGTCGGACGGGTTTGTGTGGGGACTGTATTTCCTGTTTGAAAGTAATTATTCTATCATGGTTTTTGCATTGTTCCAACTGGCGACAAGCGGGACTATCGTTTTTTGAAACTCTTGAATCAGAAGAAATGTCACGCAGAAGCCTGTTGAGATGACAGGTTCGGATGGTCGATCCTGAAAACATGAATGATTTTGTCATTTCAATCTCAGGACCCTCTTTCCGTTGGGGGTGCAGGGCGAAAGCGTTGCGTACTCAAGGGTGATTCCCACGGGGAGAGAAAACGCTTTTCTCAATTGATCCGTGAGTTCCGGGAACGTTTTTTTCCCGCCCATGTCAAGGGTCAGGTGAACCTGCCGGGGAGGATGGACTGCTGCCCGGTATCCCCGGAGACCCGGGACCGCGTACAGGACCTCATCCAGGTGTGCCAGGCTCAGGCAGGTTGATCATCTATGCGGACTGAGTTGATCAGACGGCCGGACACCTTGTCCAGGCGATGCAGGGACGCGCCGCAGGGGCAGGGATCGACCGCCATTTTAGCCAGATCCCCTGTGCGGTACCGGATCAGGGGCATGGCCTCATTTTGGAGCGTGGAAAGGACCACCTCCCCGGTCCGGGACGGGGGCAGAGGGCTGCCGGTGTCCGGGTCCACGATTTCCACCAGCAGGTCGGCATCCCGCAGATGATACGCCTTCCGGGCTCCGCACTGGACCCCGCCGCCGTAACCGGTTTCCGTCATGCCGTAATGGGTGAATACCCGGCACTGCCAGTTGAATTCCAGGGCCTGGATGATGGCCTCCGGCACATAGTCGGCACTAAGCAGGACTGTGTCCGGCCGGAGATTGGGGGCGGTCCGGGCCAGGTAAAGCATTTCCGCAGGCAGCCCCACCATACAGTCGAATTCTTCGGCCCGGACGGCGGCATGGTCCGCATCCTTGATATTGCCGTAGATCCGGGAGGACGTCCCGATGCGGGACAGGCCTTTTTGCAGCAGGTCCCCGATACTGTCAGGGGTATTGCTGGACATGCAGATCATCACACGGCTTTTCGGGGAGACCAAGGTGGACATACCGCAGGCGAAAAATCGATGGTCCGCTCCAGATCGTTCCGGGTGAAACAGATCCGCTTGGGCGGACCCTGGCTTCCGGAGGTGAATAGGGTGGTGATTCGGGAGATCTCTCCCGCGGAGATGCACACCATCCGGGTGCCTGCTCGACAATGTTTTGGGGAAACGTGAAGGGGATGCCGGCCAAGTCCTCCCGGCAGGTGATTGTCTCAGGGTCCACATGGGCCAGATGGTCCCGGTAAAACCGGCTTTTTTCCCGGGCATGCCGGATCACTTGACAGAACCGTTCCAGCTGCCACTCCTCCAGGGTGTCTGGAGACATCGGGTTGCCCAGGCCGGTTCTCCGGGCTGTCCAGGATGGGATGGGGGAAATCATGATGACGTTTCCTTTTGCTGCCAGCCCGACAGGTAATAGGCGCAGAACGGGACGAATCGGCCGTTACTAAACACGTGCAGGCTGCAGCGCCGGAGCCGCTCCAGGTCCAGGTTACCCGCATCCTGGAACGCCATGGAGGTGAGGGTGAATCCATGGGTTCTGACCCGGGTCATGAAATAATCCAGGTCCAGGGAGTCCGGCGGCGGCTGCATGGAAAAGGGCGGTGCACCAGGCATGTCGGGAGACCGTTTTCACGGGGCGGGGTCAGAATGTCGGAGGTGCAGCAGCTGGGGGGGCGTTGTTTCCGGAAGACGGAACGCACCTGGAAGACGTACAGCCGGCCGGCGACGGCAGAGTCGTTTCCCGGCGCTGCCACCGCCGGGTGATAAAAGCCCGGTTCTGATCCACAGTGACAGGGGTGTCACAGCATTGCCCGGACAGGTCCCGGGGATGTGACAGGGGCATGATGCTGTCCGGCAGGACCACGAAATCCCCGTGGAATTTGCACAACGGGTGGTTGAACCGGGAGCTGAGCAGGTGCTGTTTTGCGATCCGGCCCCTGTCTGGGTTTCGATTTCTGCCATGAGCTGGTCCAGGGTCAGGCGCATCCGGTCTGAGGGCATCTGCGGAATCCGGCCGAAAAAACTGACCGGCTGGAAATGGATTCCTCTCACCCACGGGGACATGGAGATTCCGTAATTGATGATGGCCCCGATTTGGTGGACATTGATCTCCGGCACCAGGGTGGGCACCAGGGTCACCCCGATGCCGCACTCTCCGCAATGGGTGATGGCTTTTTTTGATGTCCAGGAGCGGTTTTCCCCGAAGCGTCCGGTAAACCTGATCATCCATTCCGTCGAACTGGAGGAAGACAAAGGACAGTCCGGCCTCTGCCAGCGATCCGGCGTATGCTTTGTCCTGTCCCAGCCGGATGCCGTTGGTGTTTAGTTGAACATGGGCACACCCGGCCTGTTTGGCATGGCGGATGATTTCAGGCAGATCGTCTCTCACCGTGGGTTCTCCGCCGGACAGCTGCACCAGGGTCTTGCCCGGAACCGCCAGCTGATCCAGCCATCCCTTGACGGCTGCTGGCGGCGGGTCCGGTGCCGGAGCCGCATTGGCAAAGCAGAACCGGCAGTGCAGGTTACACCGCCCGGTGACCTCCAGAAGCACACAGCAGGTTTCCCGCTGGTGCTCCTGGCATAGGCCGCAGGCATGGGGGCAGTCCAGGTTCTCCCTTACCCGGATTTCCGGGACATCTCCGATCCACTCTGTAAAAGAGACATGATTGCGCCAGACCGGGGTGGAGAAAAACCCGTGCGCCGGGCATTCTTTTTCCATGAAAACCGCATCTTTCGTCTGGACATGGCAGGCCGGGATCCGCTTCAGGCAGACCGGACAGACCGAAAAGGTGCGGCGAATGATCTCTTTGCCGGTAAACGGCGGTATATCATTTGTCTTCAAGCAGGGTCTCCACTCCTTTTATCCGTGAATTCACCATGTTTTCTGGGATTTATGCCTGGCCCAGTCCGGGCGGCACCGTGCCCAGAAGGTCATGTAGCCGATTTTCATGTGACCGGTGAACAGCCCGGTTTTGGGATCAAGGATTTTTCGATCCGTGGTTTCGCAGTGGGACGTCTCATCCTCGTACCGGAATATTTTGTCGTCGCACAGGATTTTCCGGGAAGGAAGGGTCACGGTGGATCGTTCATGAAGGTTGGCTTCAGCCATCTGGTTGGTCCCGCCGTTGGCCTTGATATCCCGGTGGGTGATCACCTTGACCACGCCCGGTATTTTCAGGGCTTCGCTGGCGTCGATTTCCGGGTCGCAGACCACCATACGGTCTGCGCTATTGATGTTCAGCCGCATTTTCTGAGTTTCATGGGATGGTTTCTCCTGAAAGGTAAAAATCGAGGTCGGTGTTTACCCCCTGGCTATTTTTATTCTATGGGTTCATTTTGTGGGACAAGTGGTATCCAGATCTTGCACATCTGGGGAATTTCTATCATAATCGCCGTCATATATTGAAGGTTTTTATGATTCCTATGGAAAATTCTTATTATAAAAGACAAATAATGACCATAAATAACCGAAAATTAAGACTACAGTTCTCAGGAGATCCATCATGGATGATATCCGGTTGTTGAAATTGAAACACCAGGGATACTGCTGTACCCAGATCATGGTGATCATGGTGCTGGATATGTGGGGTGAACAGAATCCGTCGCTTGTTGATTTCAGCGGGGGGCAGTGCATGGGCGCAGGTATGGAAAAGGGACCCTGCGGCATTCTCAGCGGCGGCATGGGGATTCTGGCCATGGCGGCGGCGGGCGATCAGGACCGCCTGATGCCCATGCAGGAATCCTTTGCCTCTTTTTTCATCGAACAGACAAAGGCATGCGGGGGAACCGGATGCGCCGACATTGCCGGGGATCACTACCCGGCCCCGGACCCGGAAACCTGCGGCCGGTTGTTGAAAACATCTTATGTCGGCCTGATGGACATTCTGACGGAAAACGGGTTTGACCCGGCCGAGCCGCCGGACCGAAACTGAATCAAGACAGCTATGGTAAAAGGCGGCCGTTTCTTTCGTTTTCGTAACCAACCTCTCTGGCAGTGGCTGCCCGTATCATGGGGGCTATTTCCCTTTCCTGGATTTTGCAGAAAAACGGATCTTTCCATCTTTCGCCCGGCCCGGTAATCAAATGGATGGTTTGTTTTACCGGGCCGGGTTTGCGCCCAGAAGATCCAGGGCAAACGTTACAAAGGTTTCCACACCGGTCAATAACACGGATTCATCAAAGTCAAACCGTGCATTGTGAAGGGGTGCGCATCCTTCAAAGCCGGTGCCAAGGAAAAAATAACACCCTTTTGACCGCTCAAACACAAAGGCCATGTCTTCCGCGCCCATTGTGGATTCAGATTCCCTGATGCGGTTTTTGCTGACAACCTTGAGCATGCTGGACTTCAGTTTTGCCACCATTTCCGGGTTGTTTTCAAGGGGAGGATATCCTGGCATGAACTTAAAGTCATAGGATGCTCCCATGGACTGGCAGACCCCCTGGATAACCGGCTCCAGAATGCCTGCATAAGCATCCCAGATCTGTCGATCAAAGGTCCGTGTGGTACCCGTGAGCAGGGCTTTTTCAGGAATGGCGTTGGGTGCGTTACCGGCATGGAAAGATCCCACTGTCAACACGGACGGGCTCATGGGATTGAGTTTTCGGCTGACCACCCGTTGAAGGGCATTGACCACCTGGCCGGCTGTATCCAGTGCATCCACGCACAGGTGGGGCATGGCACCATGACCGCCTTTGCCGGTAATCTCTATTTCAAACAGGCTGGCAGCAGACATTATAACCCCTGATTTCAGTCCCAGGGTACCGGCCGGGAGAGAAGGCCAGAGATGGCATGCCACGGAATAGTCCACATGGGGATTTTCCAGGATGCCGGCATCAATCATGGGTTTTGCTCCTCCGGGAGATTCTTCGGCCGGCTGAAACATGAATTTGATATTGCCGGTAAGCCGGTCTTTCAGTCTGGCCAGGATGCCGGCGGTAACCAGTACCATGGTCATGTTGGCATCATGCCCGCAGGCGTGCATCATGTTGTCATGGGTGGATGCAAACGCAAGACCGGTTTCTTCCTTGATCGGCAGGGCATCCATATCCGCCCGGATGATCAGGGTTTTCCCGGCCGACCGGTCTTTAATACCCCCAGAACACCGGTCTCGGCAATGCCGGTGGTCACTTCCAGTTCCGGGATGGTTTTCAGGTGATCGGCCACCAACCTGGCAGTTTTTATCTCTGAAAACCCTTTTTCCGGAATTTTGTGAAGGGCTCGGCGAAGAGAAATGGCCAGTTCTTCTGTCTCTTTGACAATGTGGTGAATATTTATCATAAAAATCTACTCCAGCGTTAGGGGTAAAGGTGGCAGGCAATCCAGTGGTCCGGCTCGATTTCCCTGTAAACCGGTGGGGTAAAACAAATTTCCGTAGCCATGGGGCAGCGGGGGCGAAATGTGCATCCGCGGGGGGATTAAGCGGGCTTGGCACGTCCCCGGACAACACCATCTCCTTTCCATGACTGACCAGAGGATCGGGAATGGGAATGGCGGATAACAACGCCGCGGTATAGGGATGCAGGGCATTTTCATAAATCTGCCGGCCGGAAGCCAGTTCAACGATCCGTCCTAGATACATGACAGCGACCCGGTGGGAAATATACTCCACCACACTTAAATCATGGGCAATGAACAGGTAGGCCAGATCCATCTCTTCCTGGAGATCCTTGAGAAGATTGATAATCTGTGCCTGGATGGATACGTCCAGAGCAGATACGGCCTCGTCACAGATAATCACATCGGGGTTGACTGCCAGGGCCCTGGCAATACCGATGCGCTGGCGCTGACCCCCGGAAAATTCATGGGGATACCGCCCCATCTGGGTCGGCCGCAGCCCTACCCGGGTCATCAGTTTACCTACCCGCTGCCGGATCATCTGCCGGGATATTTTTTCATGATTGCGGATGGGTTCGGCGATGATCTGGCCCACGTTCATCCGTGGATTCAAAGAGGAAAACGGGTCCTGGAAAATAATCTGAAGAGAGGTTCGGATCTTTCTGAGACCTTCCCGGTCCATTTTGGCCAGATCCTTTCCCTTGAAAAGCACTTTTCCGGCCGTAGGAGTGGTCAGTTTCAACACAGACCGGCCAACGGTGGTTTTGCCGCAGCCGCTTTCACCCACAAGTCCTAACGTTTCCCCGGCATTCAGGAAAAAGCTCACGCCGTCCACGGCCTTCACGTGGTTAACCGTTTTCTGGAAAAATCCTTTTCGAACCGGATAATATTTTTTTAAGTTTTCAACCTCTAAAACAGGCATGGTCAGTCTTCTCCCCGGGAAGCCAAAGGATCGAGTTCCTGCTCGGGAATGGGAACGGATTTTCCGTTATATTCAGCAGATACTTTCCAGCAGGCCGCCCGCCTCTGCAGGTCAAAGAAAACCATGGGAGGACACTGTTTCCTGCAGATCTCCATTGCCTGGTTGCACCGGGGGTGGAAACTGCATCCTTCCGGCATCCGCAGAAGGTTGGGGACGGTGCCGGGTATTTCGTTGAGCCGTTTTTTTTGTCGCGGGTGATGACCGGAATGGAGTTGAGCAATCCTTTCGTATAGGGGTGCCGGGCATCGTGAAACAATTCCACTACCGGGGCTTCTTCCACCACCTTTCCTGCATACATGACCACCACCCGGCTGGCCATCTGGGCCACCACGCCCAGATCGTGGGTGATCAGGACAATGGAGGTGTTGGAGCCCTGTTTTAAATGTTCCAGCAGCCGGATGATCTGGCCTGGATGGTGACATCCAAGGCCGTGGTGGGTTCATCGGCAAAGATAAGCCGTGGGTTGCAGGCCAATGCCATGGCGATCATGGCCCGCTGGCGCATCCCCCGGACAGTTTATGGGGATATTGACCGGCCCGGGTCTCGGGAGAGGGGATCTGTACTATTTCCAGCATGGAAACAGCCTTTTTCCATGCTTTTTTATTGTCCAAATTCTCATGGAGGCGGAGGCTTTCTGCAATCTGTTCCCCGACGGTCAGAATCGGGTTCAATGAAGTCATGGGTTCCTGAAAGATCATGGAGATGGTGCCGCCCCGAATCTGCCGCATTTTCTCAGCAGTCATATCCAGAAGATTTTTCCCGGCAAATCTTATCTGCCCCTGAATGGTGGTAAGGGACGGGTTCAGGAGCCGGAGCACTGAAAGGGACGTCACACTTTTCCCACATCCGCTTTCTCCGACAAGTCCGATGGTTTCCCCGGGGAACACATCGAAATCGACCCCGTCTACGGCATGGACAATGCCGTCATGGGTATGAAAACTGGTTTTCAGGCCCTTGACAGATAAAAGCGGATCCGTGGTCATATTTTGCTCCTAGGGTCAAAAGCATCCCTGAGGCCGTCTCCCAGAAGATTAAAGCTCAGAACTGCAAGAAGAATGGCGATTCCGGGGAAGGTGGCCACATGGGGCTTGCCCATCATATAGGCCCTGGCTGAGCCGAGCATGGAGCCCCATTCCGGGGTGGGCGGCTGTACACCGATGCCCAGGAATCCAAGTCCGGCGGCAAACAAAATGGCGGTTCCCATCCCCAGACTGGTCTGAATGATGATGGGGGCCATCACATTGGGCAAAATATGACGCCAGATGATATGCCGGTTTTTTGTGCCGATGGCCCGGGCGGCTTCCACATAGACCTCTTCCCGGACAGCCAGTACGCACCCCCGCACCAGCCGGATATACAGGGGGATCATGCTGATCCCGATGGAAATCACCGTGTTTTTCAATCCCACTCCCAGAATAGCCACCAGGCAAGAGCCAGCAAAAACCCGGAAATGCCAGCATCATATCAGTAAACCGCTGGACGATAAAATCTGTTTTTCCGCCGTAATAGCCGGAGATCAGCCCGATGGGGACCCCGAACAACAGGCCCACGCCCACGACGCCAACGGCAATCATCAAAGAAACCCTGGATCCGTATATGATACGCCCCAGAATGGATCGGCCCAGTTCATCCGTTCCCAGCAGATGTGTTGTGCTGGGAGGGGAAAGGGATTCCATGAGATTGGGGGCAGATGGATCTCCCGGGAACAGGACAGGGGCGCCCAGGGCACAGCCCACATAGATTAACAGGAGCAGCCCTCCTGCAAGGGCGGCTTTGTTCCGCTTGAGTTTTGCCCAGCCGCGGCTGGATTCTCCGGCCATATCCTGTTCCACTGCCGGTTCCGGTCCCGAAAATTGGGTATGGACGTCCATATCATTCATAACGAATTCTGGGATCCACAAACGCATAGGTTAAGTCAACCAAAAGATTGATCAGGGTATACAGCAGTCCGAAAATCAGGATGCTTCCCTGTATCATGGCATAATCTCTGGCCAGGATCGAATCCACAATAAGACGGCCCAGGCCGGGCCATGCAAACACGGTTTCCGTTAACACAGCCCCTCCCAAAAGCAGTCCGAATTGAAGCCCCACCACGGTAATGATAGGTATCAGGGCGTTTTTCAAGGCATGTTTGATAATGATCACTTTTTCCATTAATCCTTTGGACCGGGCAGTGGTCACATAATCCTGGGCCAGCACTTCCAGCATACAGGAACGGGTCATCCGCGCAATAAAGGCCACCACAAACGCCGCCAGGGTGACAGAGGGCAGGACCAGATGCTGCCAGGTACCGATGCCGCCAGCCGGAAGCCATTGCAGGGTAATGGCGAAAACGATCATGAGCATGATCCCCAGCCAGAAAACCGGCATGGAAATCCCGATCAAAGCGGCTACGGTCACTGTGTAATCCACCCATGAATAGGGCCTCACCGCGGCGATTATCCCGGCAGGATCCCGAAGAAAGTGGCCAGGGTAATGGCACAGAAAGCGAGCAGAACGGTATTGGGCAGCCGTGCCCATATTTCTTCGATCACCGGATTCTGGGTCCGGGCTGACACGCCCAGGTCAAAATGAAGCAGCCGGTTCAAAAAGGAGGCATACTGGATATATACCGGCTTATCCAGTCCCATCTGGATCCGGATCACCTCCACATCCGCCGGAGATGCCATCTGACCGGCCAGCACCTGGGCCGGGTCTCCGGGAAGCATCCTGAGCATGATAAACAGCATCAGGGAGATTCCCAGGAGAACCGGTATAATGGCCAGTAATCTTCTTAACAGAAAATTGATCATGGGGAGGGCTTATTCCATGGTGATGTAAGTCGGGTAAAATTTTTCCGTGGGGGTCACCACCAGGTCTTTGATTTTGCTGGAATAGGCCAGAACAAATTTTTCCACATGGAGCCAGATCCAGGGACAGTCCTCCCAGACAATTTCGGAGGCCTGTTTCAGCAGTTCAAAACGCTTTTCAGGATCCTGGATTTTTCTGGTTTCCTTCATGAGTTCGTCATAAACAGGGTTGCTGTAGAACGCGGATCCCAGTCCCTTGGGGGGACTCACTTCCGTTGTAAACTGCCCGTAAAGGCCCATGTCCGCATCAAGAAACAGGGGGCCCCAGCCCAGAAGAAAGACCTCCAGTTCGGTTTCCTCTATCGGTTTCAGCAGGCCGGCAATATAGGTGGGCCAGTCATAGGTCCTTAATTCCACCTTGATACCGAGTGCCTGAAGATAGGCTTGGACGGTTTCAGATACCTGTTTGTCAAACAGATATCTGCCGTTGGGGGTTCTCATGTTGATGGTTTGGGAGAAGTCGAAATCAGCTTCTTTTAAAAGCTGTTTGGCTTTTTCCGGATTGTAGTCATACTGGTGATCCATTTTGGAGTATCCGAATACCATGGGAGATACCGGACCGTCCATGGGCTGAGCCGTGTTGAAAAGGATCCGTTCGACAATGGCTTTTTTATCAATGGCATAGTTGAGCGCCTGGCGGACTCTTTTGTCTTTGGTTACGCCTTTCTGACAATTCAGGCCCATAAAAATCGTCCGGGTGTCCAGGGGCATATCCACCGTCACATCCGGGTGTGCTTTGAGCGCTGCCACGTTTGAGGGCAGAGGTTTGTAACAAATGTCGATTTCACCGGTTCTCAGCATGGCTTCACGGGTCGTGGCCTCGGGGATTATTTTAAAGGTCAGCTTGTCAACCGTGGGAGCTTTTCCCCAGTAGTTTTCATTCCGGGTTAAAACAATGCGGTCCCCCTTTACCCATTCGCTGAGTATATAAGGGCCTGCACCCACCGGATGCTGGCGGACGTCTTCGCCGTATTTTTCCAGTGCTGCCGGGCTGATGGCAGATACCAGGGCCATGGACAAGGTGGCATCCAGAGGAGCGAACGGATATTTCAAGTTCAATTGAACCGTGTAGTCATCTATTTTGACGGATTCTTTGACCATGGAAACAGCAAACCGCAGGGGAACTCTCATTTCAGGATTTAAGATTCTTTCCCAAGTCTGCTGGATCACATCGGCATTAAATGGGGCACCATCACTGAATTGAACGCCTTTTTGAAGGTGCAGTGTCCAGGTCAATCCGTCTTCCGAGACCTCATGTTTTGCAAGAAGTCTGGGATGCAGATTTCCAACAGGATCCTGAAAGTACATGTTGTCATAGATCAGATCACAAATATTCTGGAACAAAGTGGTGGTCTGCTCCTGCGGGTTAAAGGTGTCGGCATCCACACCGATACCGATTTTTAATTCCTTAATCTGTGCGGCACCGGACAACGGGACCGCCAGAACCATGAGCAGGGCAGTCATGACAGCGCAGGTAAAAACCGCCGGAAATGTGTCATTTTTAATTTTTTTTTCATCGTTGCCTCTCCTTTTGTGAAAATTGATCTTTATGGTTCAAATGCTGCTTCGCAAATGCTCTGCCAAGCAACCCCTTGTCTGATGAATCATTTGGACGTCTTCTCATTGCCTGGTCTGCCAGCCGTTCAAACAAACCTTCCGTCTTTCATCACCCGGACAATCGCATCCTGCGTATTGAATATATCGATGTCATCCAGGGGATTGTCTTTGACCAGTACCAGATCCGCTGTTTTGCCGGGTTCGACCGTCCCGATCCGGGTTTCCATCCCCAGCACATGGGAGGCCGTGCCGGTTGCAGCCACCAGTGCTTCCATTGGTGACAGTCCATGCCTGACCAGCAGAGGAATTTCCATAAGGTTTTTGCCATGATAGTTGAACGGGGTTCCGGCATCCGTTCCCATGGCAAAGGTGACGCCGGCGGCATGGGCTTTTTTGATGCTTTCCCTGTGAACCGGGGCCACAATATCATTCTTTTTGACGGCCCAGGCAGGGATTCCGGCTTCCACCCCCATGGTTGAGATATGATACATTGCCGCAATGGTGGGAATATAGAAAACGGTGTGTTCCGTCATGAAGGAGATGATTTCATCGGTGAGATAGATGCCATGTTCAATGGAATCTATTCCTGCATGGAGGGCGGCCAGGATACCCTGGGTGCCCATGGCATGGGTGGCGGTTCGTTTGCCCGCTTTGTGAGCTTCTTCAATTCCGGCCTTCATTTCTTCACAGGTCAGTTGGGCACATCCCGGCTCCACGGAAGCGGTCAGAACGCCTCCTGTTGCCATGAATTTGATCTGGTCCGCCCCTGCCTTGATCTGCTCCCGGGCAGCCCGCCTGACCTCATCCGGTCCGTCCGCCTCCCGGCCGATAGGCCATCCGTGTCCACCGGTCATGCAGATCGGGCGGCCGGATGCCAGCACCCTGGGGCCCGGGATCAGGCCGGATTCAATGGCCTGTCTCAGCGCCAGATCAATGCCGTCTTTTCCCCCCAGATCCCTGACGGTTGTAATACCTGCGGCCAGGGTTTTCCGGGCGTTTTAGCCCCTTTGAGGGTGGCGATGGCAAGGGGTTCACCGGCCAGGCTTGTGATGGGGTCCGGGCTGCCATCCATGGTCAGGTGGACATGGCAGTCAATAAATCCGGGAAAAAGGGTATCGTTCCCAATGGGAATCTGGAGGATTTCCTGTGAAAGTCCCTGGGTCGCATTTAATATTTCGATGATTCTGCTGTTTTCCACGATCACTGTGGCATGCTCCAGTATCGTTCCATTTCCCACAAATACCCGTCCGTCCACAAACGCTGTTTTCATGATTCTCCTGAAATGATTTTTTTTTTGTCTTTTTGTCCCCAGGTTTTTTCAAAATCTTCGGCTCTGAATGCCCGTGTCAGTTCAAAATGTTTGACCATCAGTTGTTCTGCCTTTTCTGCCTGCCTGTGACGGATGCAGTCAAGGAACCGATGGTTGAAATCAATATCCAGCCGCATTTTTTTGCGATCTTGCTGCCAGTTTTTTGCTATATCTTCAAATATTTCAGCAATCGCTTCCATGACGGCAACAAATAATTTGTTCTGGCAGGCCTTTGCAATGAGAACATGGAATTCAATGTGTCGGGCCACCCGGGTTCTGCTGAAAGCCAGGTCTTTTTCGCACAAGGTGATGTTGGCTTCCATGGCCTTCAGATCTTCTGTCGTTCTGAGAAGGGCCGCCTTTTTGATCAGGACCGGTTCCAGCGTCCGACGAAAATCGATAATTTCATCTTCTGTCAGGGTACCGAACTGGAAACAGGAAATCAGGGACTTCCCGACCCGGTTCACATCGGGTGCGGAAACAAAGTTTCCTCCGTACTTGCCCCTTGCTTTCCGGATCAACCCCCGCACTTCCATCTCCCGCAGTGCTTCACGCACAGCGACCTTGCTGACCTTGAACTGGGCCGCTATTTTTTCCTCTGTCGGCAGCTTTGTCCCCTGTTTCAGTGAACCTTCCAGGACGGCCTGTTCAATAACAGTGATTATTTGATCGGATATCCGATCTTTTTGAATGGAAGTTGTTTTGAAAATTATTTTTCATGTTCCCCTTTTAATAAACTATAGTTAGTTTATTAGTTTTTTGTGTCAACATGAAAATCAAATTTTTTACCTGGAAGGCTTATTTTTTTGTCAGTGCCGCTGCAATGCCGCTGAATCAAGACAGCCCGGGGAATTTCTTAATGCCTTGAAAGATCCAATTTGCAAGGGCTCCATAGGGCGGGGTCAATGCAGCGGTGGATGACACCGGGGCCTGGTGGAACACCGGCCGCAGTTTGGAAAATTCCATGAACCCTTCAAATCCGTGGTAATGCCCCATACCGCTGTTGCCGATGCCGCCGAACGGCAGATCGTGCTGAGCCACATGCAGGGCGCAGTCATTGATGGTCACCCCGCCGGATCGGGTATGGTGAATGATCTGATCCGCAACCTGGCGGTTATGGGTAAACAGATACAGGGCTAAGGGTCTGGGATGGTCATTGATATGCCGGATGACCGTTTTCAGAGAAGTATAGGAAAGCACCGGAAGAACCGGCCCGAAGATTTCCTCCTGCATGAGCCGCATGGCCGGGACGGTCTCTGTGACGATCACAGGGGATATTTTTTTATGTTCCAAAATGGTGTCCGGACCGTCTAACAGAGGGAGCACCTTTGCACCCTTGTCATCTGCATCCGCCAGGATATCTGTGAGTCGGGAAAAGGCCCGGTGATCGATGATGGCGGTGTAGTCGGGCGAGGCGATATCCGGATATAGCTGCCGGGCCACCGTTTTCGCCGTTTGAATGAACGAATCGACACGGTTTTCCGGGACAAAGACGTAATCCGGCGCAATGCAGGTCTGACCGGCATTCATGAGCTTGGCGAACAGGATGCGTTTCACCGCGGTGGTCATATCGAAATCATCTGCCAGGATCACCGGGGATTTGCCCCCCAGTTCCAGGGTGACCGGTACCAGGTTGTCGGCTGCGGTTTTCATGACGGTTTTTCCCATTTGGGGAGATCCGGTGAACACCAGGTGATGGAAGGGCAGCCCGGAAAACAGGGTCGCAGAGACTCCGGGCAGAAAACGGACATACTCCGGACTGATTTTGCGGAAACAGGTCACAGAGCAGGCGGCACAGATGTTGAGACTGGGCCGCCTGCTTCACCAAGACCCGGTTGCCGGCAGCCAGGGCGCAGGTCATGGGCTGACCGCCAGAAACAGCGGATAATTCCAGGGAGTAATGATCCCCACGACCCCTTGGCCTGGGGAATGACCCTGTTCTGCCGCCGACAAATATCATGGAAACGTGACGGCGCTGGGGTTTGATCCACTTTTTGAGTCGCCTTCGGGTATACCTCAGCCCCATGAGACTGGGTGTAATTTCAAGGATCCGGGTTTCGTGAAAGGACCGGTTTCCGAAATCCGTGTGGATGGCCTCACAGATGGCCTGATCGTTTTCCTTCAGAATGTCTTCGATGGTCTTGAGAAGTGTCAGCCGTTTTTTTAAGGGAATCTCCGGTTTTTCCAGACAGGACCGGGCCTGAAGGTTGAAAATTTCCAGGGTGCCGGCATCGGCGTCAGTCGTCGATGGAATCAAGTTGGTCATGGCCAGTTCCTTTTAAAAATTCAATTTGTTTCCAATGCGCATCTGTTTTTAGTATGACCGTTCGGCATTCAGATGTACAGTGTTTTTGAACGTTCCGATTAACCGGAGTTCGGTCTGGATCGCTGAAAGAATCGAACAAGAAGCAGAAAACCGCTCAGATTGACGTCCTGAATTTTTCCAGAACAAACAACTGCCCGTAGTCCATACGGATCTGGAACAGGTTCTTCAGTGCCAGACCCTTTACATGGCACAGGATCACCCGGATCACCCCGGCATGGGTGACAAAGAGCGGAGTGCCGGGTTCCTTCTGGAGACATTGCTTGAAAAAAGGCAGTGCCCGGTTTTGGAGGTCCAGAAAGCTTTCCCCGCCCGGGGGTCTGAAGGTGTCCAGGTGTTCTCCCCGCTGTTTGAACCCGGCCGGGTCCTGTTGTTTGATTTCCTCGAAGGTTCTGCCGTCCCATCGCCCCAGGTGAATCTCATTGAATGCAGGATGGCTGATGACGGTCTGACCTCCTGCGATGATCCCGGCTGTATGCCGGCACCGGGTGAGGCAGCTAGTGTAGATGGTGTCAATGGCCAGGGGGGACAGGGCCTGGTGCCAGTACCGGGCCTGGGAGATGCCGATGTCATCTAGGTCCGTGTCTGTGGTGCCGATGAACCGTTTTTCACCGGCGCCTGGACCCGCCCGTGCCGCAACAGCAAGACCAGGCCGTCAATCTGTAAGTATCTCTGTAATGGGTTGTCCGGCACAGGCTTCGATTCTGGCCTGTATGTGGCGTGTATTTTCATACCGTTTCCAGATGCTGGAGGTGGCCCAGGGGGTTTTTCAAGGCAGTCCCTGAACCGCTGGTGATAGTTGAAATCCAGGTGCGGGCCGCGGCAATCACCAGATCCACGTTCGCGGGATCGGACACGGCATGGGCCAGTTTCAGGGCGGTCATGGCCACCTGGGCCAGGTGATCCCGGATGGGGTGTTCCTCTGGCAGTTCTTGGTCAACAATGGACAGGCATTCTTCCCTGTCGGGGATGTCAAGAAATCGGGCTTTGTTTTGCACCCGTGCGTAGCCATCTCTATCATCCGCATCCATCAGAATGCCCCGGTCATGGACCGCCAGGGTCACGGTTCGGTCTGTTTCTGCCGCCATCAGGTCTCGGAGGGTGGCGGGTTCTTTCAAGGCCAGAATCCGGTCTTTGAGGTTACACGGCAACAGGGGTTTGAAGGCCGTCATCCGGGAGGAGAAGCCCGCTGCCAAGATGACGGCAGAAATACCGGATGGACGTAGCTGGCTCATCAGTCGTGCCCGGCCTCCGCCGACAGGGAAAAGACCGCTCCCGGCATGGAAAACCGGAGGCTATCCGCCCAGGTTGGGGTTGATAAATTCAATGATATCATTGTCGTCCACCGGGCAGGTGTCGTACTCCGCCGGGTAGATATAGGTTCTGTTTTTTTCCACCATCAGGTCCGGATCCCCCTCCTTTGCCCACTCAATCAGGCCGGAGATGGTCAGGCCGTCCGGAACGGTTTCCGTCATGCCATTCAGCTGGATGATCATCTCTGGTATTTTCGCCTTTTTTTTAAAACTTTCCAGTCATGTTCCTCGCTCGTTTGGTCTGGGTACGTCCAGGGGGCGACTTCCAAGTTGCTCCCCTGAGTTGCTGTCAGGGTCGGTGGCCGGGGCTTGATCCGGCGTAGGCACGTTTAACGCAAATGTCTGCTCTCAGTTTATAGGCTGTCTGTTTAACGGTTCAGTTTGTTCGGTGATGGATTCCCGTTCAATTCATGGTTGGTTTGTCGTCAAATCTCTGCCACACGCCGGACAGGCAGGATTGGGGGTCAGGTCCATGCAGTGGCAGCGCATGTCCAGGCCGGAGATGTGCATCAGCCGGTTCTTCAGAGGCGTGCCGATATCCAGCAGCAGTTTCACGGTTTCCATGGCCTGGACGCTGCCGGCCAGTCCCGGGGCCGAACCGATCGCCCCGGTGGGCTGATCTGGTGCCGGGGCTTTCCCGGAAAAGATGCATTCAAAGCAGGGGGTCTGTCCGGGCACAAAACAGGAGATCATGGCATCGAACCCGCTGACCCCGGCGTACACATAGGGCAGGCGAAGCGCCAGAGAGGCCCGGTTCAGTACCCGCCGGGTGTCATAGGAATCACAGCCGTCCACAATGATATCCACATCTTCCAGCATGGCAGTGATATTGTCATGGGTGATCCGCTCGCACAGCCCGGTGACCTGGATACCGGGGTTGAACGCTGTGAGCCGGCCGGCGGCGGACACGGCCTTGGGCTGCCCCAGGGCCGTGTCCGCATGCAGGATCTGCCGGTTCAGGTTGCTGATCTCCACGGTATCATGGTCCACTATTTTGATGTGGCCAATACCCGCTCCTGCCAGGTAAAAGGCCGAGGCAGACCCCAGCCCTCCGGCCCCGGCGATCAGGACACAGGCCTTTGTCAGCTTTCCCTGACCTTTGGGACCGATTCCGGGGAGGATGGTCTGCCGCAGATATCTTTCATCACCGGCATCGGGCAGGCCCATCATGATCAGGCCGTGGCCTTGTTGCGTTCCCGGTATTCCTGGATGGCGTGGAATACCCGTTCCGGTGTCAGGGGCAGCTCATGGATCCGGACCCCTGCGGCATCGTATACCGCATTGAGAATCGCCGGGATGGTGGGCATGATGGCCCCTTCCCCCACCTCTTTGGCGCCGAACGGCCCATTGGGCTCATCGCTTTCCACCACAATGGTCTTGACCCGGGGCATGTCCATGGAGGTGACGATCTTGTATTCCGCCAGATCGTCGTTGAGCACCCGTCCCTGGTTGTCAAAGATCACCTCTTCATGCATGGCCTCGCCGATGCCCATGGAGATGGAGCCTTCCATCTGGCCTTCCACGGAGGTCATGTTGATGGCCTTGCCGCAGTCATGGGCGTCGGTGATCTTGTCGATGGTGACCTGGCCGGTTTCCATGTCCACCGTGACCTCTGCCACCTGGGCCGAACACCCATAGGCCGGGGAGGTGCCTACGGCCGCGCCCTTGAACTTGCCGCCCAGGGAATGGGGCTTGTATTTGCCGGTGCCCACAATGGAACCTCTTTCCAAAAATGCGATGCGGGAGGCTTCCTTGAAAGTGAGTCTGTCCGAATCCGGGTTGTCGGTCCATCCCCGGTGTTCCTTGATATACCGGGTCCTGAGACCGGAAAAATCCGGGGTGTCGCCGTCAAACTCGATAAACCCGTTCCGGATGTCCATTTTTTCGACCGGTACGTTCAGCTGTTCCGACAGCACTTTCAGGACCTGGTGCCGGACATTTTCCGCCGCCTCTTTGGTGGCATGCCCGGTCATCAGGGTCTGGCGGCTGGAATAGGCGCCCAAGTCCACGCCCATGTCCGTGTCCCCCGAGGCCAGCCGGACATTTTCCAGCGGGATGCCCAGGCTTCGGCCGCGATCATGGCAAAGGCGGTGTCAGACCCCTGGCCGATTTCTGCGGATGCCGTATATACCAGGGCGGTGCCGCCGTCTTCGGTGAGCTTGATCATCACGGTGCCGTGAAAGGTATCGGACCGGTAGATGGGATACCCCGCACCTGAAACAAAAAATCCGCAGGCCATGCCGATGCCTTTGCCCGGCGGCATATGGCCTTTCTTTTTGTCCCAGTCCGACCCGTTCCGCACCGCCTCGATGCATTCAGCCATGCCAAAGGAGCTCATGTTCAGGTCGTTACAGGTGGTGTCCCCGGTTTCCATCATGTTTTTGATCCGCAGTTCCAGGGGATCCATGCCGATCTTTTCGGCGATCATGTCCAGCTGCTGCTCGAAACAGGCCCGGGCGATGACCGCGCCGTGGCCCCGCTGGGCCCCGCAGGTCGGCTTGTTGTTGTACACCCGGTACCCGTCATAGCTCATGTTGGCCAGTTTGTAAGGGCCGCCCAGCAGAGACCCGGTGTAATAGACCGTGGCAATGCCGAAACTGGTGTAGGCCCCACCGTCCAGCCAGCATTCATGTTTGAGCGCCATGAGGGTGCCGTCTTTTTGGCCCCTGTGGTGATGGTGTGGTGGAACCGGTGGCGGGCCCGGCCATACATGAACACCTGTTCCCGGGTGAAATTCATCTTCACGGGTTTCCTTGTCTTTTTCGCCAGCATGCAGCAGGCCAGTTCCATGGGGTTGGCGGCAGCCTTGATGCCGAATCCGGCCCCGACATAGGCTTTTTCACCCGGACCCTTCCCACATCCATGCCTAAAACCATGGCCACGGTGCGCTGCACATAGTGGGGCACCTGGGTGGAGCTGGTCAGGGTGAGCACGCCGCGGTTGTCGTATTCGGCAATGCATCCCTGCATTTCGATGAACGCCCCGTCCTGGCGCTTGCTTTTCATTTCCGTGGTGATGACTATGTCGCTGTTTTCCAGGCCTTCGGCCACGTTGCCGAACTCCTGGTGAACCTCGGCACACAGGTTGCCTTTGAACTCGTCATGGAGCTGGGGGCCCCGTCCTTGACCGCGTCTTCCACGGTGAACACCGCAGGCAGCACCTCGTATTCCACCTTGATCCGGGAGGCCGCCTCCAGGGCAATATCCAGGCTGGTGGCGGCCACGGCGGCAATCTCATCCCCCACATATCGGACCTTGTCCGCGGCAAACACGGTTTCATCATACCGGGCCGGACTGACCCCATACTTGACCTGGCCGGCCTCCTTTGCCGTGATCACCGCTTTGACACCCAGCAGTTTTTCCGCTTCCGAGGTGTCGATGGACAGGATTTTCGCATGGGCGTGGGGGCTTTGCAGCAGGACCCCGTATAGCATGCCCGGCACCGTGATGTCATCCACGAACACGGCCTTGCCCGTGGCCTTGTCCGGCGTATCGATCCGGTTGGCCCGGGTGCTGATTACATCATATGATTTCATGGTTTCCTCCTAAAAGAACTGAAAACTGGCTTATGAGCGAGTGGATTCAATGGCTTCGAATATTTTCTGGTACCCGGTGCACCGGCACAGATTCCCGGAAATGCCTTCCCGGATCTCTTCTTCCGTGGGGGCCGGATGTTTGTCCAGCAGGTTTTTGGCAGACAGAATCATGCCGGGCGTGCAGAATCCGCACTGGATTGCGCCTTTTTCCACAAACGCCTGCTGCAGCGGATGAAGCCCGTCACCCGTGCTCAGCCCCTCAATGGTCTCGATGACGGCATTGTCGGCCTGGACGGCCAGCACCAGGCAGGAATTGACGGGATCGCCGTTGAGAATCACGGTGCAAGCCCCGCAGTCACCAGTATCACACCCTTTTTGGTGCCGGTCAGGCCCAGGTCGTAGCGGATCAGGTCTGCCAGGGTTTTGTTAGGTTCCACCGCCACTTCATAGGCCCGGTCATTGATGGTCATCTGAATGAGTTTTTTCATGGGTATCTCCTGTGCTGTTAAGGGTTAGGCCCGGGCCTGGTCAAAGGCGGCAGCCAGAGTGCGTTTGGTCAGAACACCTACCATGGCCCGCCGGTATGCAGCACTGCCTCTGAAATCATCGATGGGAGAACAGTCCTTGAACCGGGCGATCTCCGCCGCAGCATTGAATACTTCATCTCCGGCGGTGTTGCCCATGAGGGCCGCCTCGGCTTCCAGTGCCCGGATCGGGGTGGGGCTACGGATCCCAGCGCGATTCGAACCGACAGGATTTTGCCGGTACCCGGATCACAGGTCAGGAGTGAGGCCGCATTCACCACATTGATTTCCGCCGATTTCCGCTTGCCCAGTTGAATATAGTGGGCACCGCTGTGATCCGGCGGATACGGCAGCCGGAACCCGGTGAGAATGTCGTCGGCTTTCAGGTCGGTTTTCCCGGGTCCCTTGAAAAAATCTCTTAAGGGGATTTCGCGTTTTCCGTCCGGATTTTTGACCAGGGCCACGGCATCGTAGACCAGCAGTGCCGGCAGGGTATCGCCTGCCGGGCTGGCATTGCACACGTTCCCGCCGATGGTGGCCCGGTTCCGGATCAGATGGGTGCCCATGTTGTCGGCCCCGGATTTCAACGCGCAAAATCTTTTCTGAACAGCGGAGTGCCGGGATATGGCAGCCATGGTGGTACATGCTCCGATGAACAGATCCGATTCATTTTCCCGGATTTCGTCCAGGCCGTCAATGAGCTGCAGGCTGATGACATGATCAGTGGACACAATCTTTTTTTCAGGTACACCAGCAGATCGGTGCCGCCGGCAAGAAACCGGGCGCCGGAGTTGAACTGTTTTTTCTGCTCCAGCGCCTTTTCAATGGATTTCGGTTCATGGAATTCAAACTTGGGTAACAGCATATCATTCTCTCCCTTATCTTAAGACATGAGGCCATTTTCACTATGCTGTCTATCATCGGAATATTCATATGTCAACAGAAACATATCGGCAGGTTTAAAAAAAGGCTCTTTTGCCTGAACAATCTGGTTTTAAAGAGTTTCAGGCATTTTGCCGGTGATGCGGTTTCCAAATGGCCGGATCGTTCTGATGGGCCGGCGTCTGTTTACCATAGTGAACTAATGGTAAATTTTTCTAAAAATGGTTTCCGAGGCTTTGGTTATCTCCAGCCGCAGACGCTTGAATTTCTCAATCATCTCCACGGCCTCGGAAGTCAGGTCGGAATGGCCGCCTTCTGCTCCGCCTTTATGGCGTTCCAGCAACGGTTTGCCCAGCCGTTTTTCCATTTTCCGCAGCCGGCCCCACATGGACCGGTACCCCATTTTCAGGGCTTTGGCCGCCGCATTGATGGACCCCTGCTCCTGAATGGTTTCCAGGATACGCATCTGCCCTTCCCCGAAAATGGAATCCCCGGTATCGCATTCGATCCAGAGCTTGATCCGCAGTTTTTCATGTGTGTTCCCCATGCCAGGGGTGATAATACGTTGCCCGGTCAGGTGTCAAGGAAGAATTTGAAATCACAGAAGGGCGCGCCTTCCATGATGGTCTGACGCCGCTCGAATCGGATTTTGGAATTGAAGCCTCCGGAAAAGGGTTCATCCCGGCAGCAGGACAGGCAGTGCCCGAACTCCGCTACGCCCAGCTCCCGGTACTTTTCCGCATACCGGCACCAGGCACTGGCCTCGATAACCCGCTGATCGATGAGGTGGATGGGGTGCTTTTCCATAATAAATCCTTCAAAGAGTTGTGGAGACATTCGATCAGACTGGTACTCCTAACGCCTGAAGGTCGGAAAGCAGCGTCAGTTCATTATAAAATCTGCCTTCCCGCCATTTTCCGTTGTATTCCAGTGTGGGCACCACCCAGTCGTCCCCGCCGTTGACCTGGATGATTTTGTCAATGATGTCTTCAGGCTGGTCTTCGATTTCAACATAGGTAAATTCAATGCCGTGCTTTTTCAAAAATTCGATGGTCATGGTACAGTGCGGACACCAGGCGGCCGCGTAAACGGTTAACATGGGAACCTCGTTTTTAAATTTATTATTGCGCGGATTATACCTTTTTTTCAAGCCGGCTTCAATGCCGGTCAGAACAACCGCAGATGCCGGATATGTTTGGGCGCGTGGGCAAAAAATGCGGCCAGGACAAAGGCGGCAAGGATGGTTGGAACAGGAGGGAGCCAGCCATGAACCGCTATTCCCATGAGCACCAGCTTGACCAGGGTGGTCAGGCCGGCCGGTTCCCGCAGCAGCTGCCGGTGGCGCAGCATTTCCGTAGTCATGAGCAGCATGCCGGTGACAGCGGCCAGTACCAGGTACGTCCGGGGCAGGGCCGGGTGCCCGGGCAGCAGAAATGTGGCCAGAAACACGGCCGCCCCCACCTGGTGGAGGGCCCGGATGAAAATAGATGACATCCAGATCCAGTAGGGGCGGTCAGCGGTTCGCCCCAGACGGGTGTCCGGGTGGTGGTGGGTCTGTTTTTGTCACTCATGCCGGTCTCTCTGGTCCTCTGTTTGACGGCCCTGGTTTGTCCGGGTCTGGCCCGGCCGGCCGGATTGGCTCGGTTCATTGTCACGGCGCATTTTTAACAGAAAATACCCCAGCAGTCCGGTGATGGCAACCGCAAAAATGCCGTGGATCATGGAAATCAGGAACAGGGTACTGCTGTTGAAAGGCGTGCGTATCCATAAAAGAATGCCCGTGATCACCGTGCCGGCGCCGGAAATGTGTAATCCGGAAGAGACCGGCAGGTGGTGGGCCCGGGTGTGAACCAGATAAAAATAACCGACCGCTGAAATGATTGCCGATAGCGGCCCCAGACATGGCACAATTCTCGTGAAGGTCTGTGTCACTGACCGTAAAAATCCGGTGTCCATGATCAGCAGGGTGTGGGCAAAGATAAAACTGGTGAACACAAACATGCCTACGCCATGGGGTCTGGAGGGGCTGAAAAAAACCAGCCATATTCCGGTAATCAGGATCAGCACCGCTCCGGCCCCCAGGACCCATGGGCCTGTTTTCAGAAACAGGCCAAACAGGTGGTTGACAGGCTCAACAGACTCCGGCAGCCCCATGAACCGGGCCATAAACACGGTCGCCTGCCTGCCGTTATCCCCGAAATAATCGGTCACCACGGGTCCGCTGAACAGGTAGGCATCTCTGGCATGGCAGTCCGTGCACCCGCCGCTGCCCAAAGCCTGGTCTGCCGGGGCCACATTGTGGCTGATGGAATAATAGGGGAGCCGGCTGACCCAGGTGGTGTCCGCCTGGATCATCAGCCTTTTTTCGTCCGGATGTAAATCGGCATCCAAGGGGGGGGTGGAAGCCGTTCCGGTGCCGGAGGCGACGGGGCTTTCCGCTAGAAAATAAAGCTTGCCGCCGGTGTGGAACACCGGATTCACCGATGAAAACCGCTGGTTTCCGGCCAGGGTTTCGGTAAGGGTTTCCAGCATGGTCACGATATCGTCTCTGCGGTGAAAATCATACGGAATTTCCCGGTCGCTCATCTGATCTTTACACCGGTTATAAGCGGTTTTCACCTCGGACAGAAACAGCGGGTAATAGATGCCGTCATCATCCAGATTGGTGAACAGGGTGTTGAGCATGGGGTTCACCGGGGTGACTCTGGGAATGCCGTCTTTGTCTTTGGCCCGGATGATATAGGCGGGTTTCCAGGTTTTGTGGGAACCGAACCGCTGGGTATCCCCCTGGCCGTATTTGCCGAAAATCCCGGTGTTCAGGAACATGGCGCCGCCGGCCGTACGGTGCAGCACCGGGATGTGGCAGGCTTCACAGGACAGTTTGTCCAGGTGGTCTTTGCGGATGGTGTCATGCCGCATCCGGGTGGCGCCTCTGTATCCTTCCGTGTGGCATTCGCGGCAGGAGCGCATGGTGTTGTCCAGTTCCGGGGCCACCTGGTTGTCCATGGCATTGCCCTTGGCGAAATTGTGGCGGATGTCCCCGGTATGGCAGTCGATACAGGTGAGTCCGGCCAGATGATGCACATCCGGGTTCAGGGGATCGGCCCAGGAATTGCCTCGTTTGCCCAGCTCAATGGATTCATGGCAGAGCAGGCAGCTTTTTGCTTCCGGCCGGAACACCATGTCCGGCAGGTAAAAGGTGCCGTCTTCATTGAACAGCCGCTTGTTGTAGACCACGGCGGGCACCTCACCTTCACTGACCCGGCCGTGCACCTGACCGATGCCGGCGGCGGCCACCCCGGCCCATTTGAAGTTCAAATGCTTGATCTGGGTGATCCGCTTCTGGATATGGTATCGGCTGCTGTGGCAGAAAAAGCAGTCCGGTTCGATCACCCCGGTTTTGTTCCAAAGGCTCTGGTAATAATCCCCGTCCAGGGTGTCGGCCAGTTCCGGATTTTCTGCCAGGCGGCGGTCATAGCGCTTCCCGTCCCGGTCCAATTCCAGCAGGCCGCCACCGGCATGACACCCGGCGCACCCGGGTTTCTGGTATCCGCCGTTGGATTCCGGCACCCGTGCCACAAAATCAAACGCACTCAGATCGATTTGATCCGGATGGGTGTTCCGTTTTTTGGCCAGCTGGAAAAACCCGTAGGTGATCAGGTTCCCGGTGAGGCCCGTAGACACCAGCCAGGGGGTGTCTGTGCCGGCAAACCGGGTGTCGCTGGCTTTGTCCCAGTCCATCATGAAATGATATCCTTTGGAGATGGTGTCCACATCATGGCAGGCCCCGCAGGTCTGGCGGGGAGAAAAGGGCTGGTCCGCGTTTTCCCCGGTCATGGGGTTGATGATTTTACCGGTATCGGTCCGCAGATAAAACGGCGGGCAGGTATCGGTGACCGCCCATGCCGGCGGTAATACCAGAAGGCAGAAAAGGGCGGCCAAAAAGAATATGAATGCCGGGCGGGAAAGTGTATCAGATATTGGTTTCATATGATTATGTCTGGTTAGCAGGGGTTTTTTCCAGATGCAGATCGGTTTTCATGACGGGGTGTCCTTCTGTATGTGAATCCAGAACCCGATCTCGGACTGGGTCAGGGTATAATGGCTGGCATCGGAGTTGTCCAGGAGGTCCAGTATCCGTTGGGTGTTTTCCGGGCTGCGGCGCTGCCGGACTTTTTCAGCCCATTGATTGTTTTTTCAGCCATCTGCCGGAAAATTTGATTTTGATTTCCTCGTTTCCAAACCCCGCGCCGATATGGGTTTTGCCCCCGGGCTTGAGGACCCGGTAAATCTCGTTGAATGCCCCTGAGAGGTCCTCCCAGAAAAACAGGGATCCCCGGGAAATGATGAGATCGGCAAAATTGCTTTCAAAGGGCAGGGTGCAGACATCGGACCGGACTGGGGTGATCCGGTTTTCCAGGCCGGCCTTCCTGATGTTGTCACAGGCGATGGCATGGCTGTGGGGGGACTTGTCCACGGCATGGATCAACAGGTCCGTCACCTTTGCCAGGCTGATGGACAGCGCGGCCGGGCCGGACCCCAGATCGATGCAGGTCCCTGCGGTGATGCCGTGGATGGATGCGATCTGTTCGGCCATGACCGGATAGATGGGAGCAAACACGGTCTTGGTGATATTGTTCATCATCCGGGCGGCTTCCCGGTCATCCTGGTCATTGGTATAGGGGTTGTCAGGCAAAGCGTTTGACATGGGAGTCTCCTGTAAATTTCTGGTTGACTTGAAAGAACCATGCCGGGCGTTGAGCCGTGCCTTGAATTTTATTATGGATGGTTGTGCCCGGCAGGGCACGGATTTTAATTTCTGTTATCACTGTTTTTCCGGTTTCTGGCAAAGTCGCGGTGGGAAAAATGGAACAGGTCCAAAGCGATCTGCTGAAGTTCCGGGGAGCAGTCCGCCTGACGGAATTCCCGGTCTGAGGCAAATTCCCGCCAGAAAGGAGGCAGCTGATTCAGCCTCGTGACCATCCCCCCCTGCCTGTCTTCCACCACGTACAGCACGGTTTTGATTCCGGAATTGATGATTCGGGTCAGGCACATGGGGCAGGGCTCCACCGAAGAGATCAGCATCAGGTGGGGACATTCCCGGGGATTGCCGCTGTTTCTCGGGGAACGCAATTTTTTCACACGGTCTTCATACCGGTTGAGCAGGTCCATTTCCGCGTGCAGGTCGCTTCTGAAATAGGTGGTGAACTGGCGGTTGCGGCCGGTTTCCACCACCTGTCCGGTGCGGGTGTCCACCAGACAGGCCCCGATACCGCCGGATTCTCCCTTGATGGCTTCCAAGGCGGCTTTTACCACGATCAGGCCGTAAAGGTCATCCGGGAAACCGGCCTGGACGGTATATCCGGTGACCCTGTTTTCCAGGTCCGCCAGTTTTTGTGCTTTCAGGTCACGGCCTGCGGCAGGGCCTGATGCCAGCAGGCCACCCAGGAAAAGGACGGCCGGTAGCAGCAGCCATTTTTTGACGGATCGGTTTCTCATGAGGGGTTTTTCAGTTTCATTTGCCGTTCCTGTGCACCACGGCCATGCACCCTTGGTTGAACAGGTTCCTGGCAAAACATTCAATGCTGATGTCCACGCCAAACGCCATGTGCATGAACATGCTCCGGTTTCCCACGGCAATGCTTTTTCCCTGAAAATCCATGGCCAGGGTGTGGCTGGGAACCGAATCCATATAGCCTGAAAACGGGAACTTGAGGACGTCGGCATCCTTGTCGAACGACCGGAATCCGACCGGATAGGCAAAGGGTTGGTGACGGCCCGTGGACAATGTCAGATAAAACGCATCCCCAGGCTCGTAACAGAACCAGTCCACCCCGTTTTGAACCAGACGGCTGGATTAGGGAAACCGATTTTCCCGCCCCCTCCACCAGAATCAAAGCAATTTTATGGGAGGGCAGGTGGGCGCAGATGAGCGGCTTGATCCCCCGCAGGTCCGTGACCGGCCCCAGGAGAGAATACGGGTACCTGAAAATTGTTGGCCGGGATATGGACCGGTTTGCGCAGGGTGGCGCCCATGGTCTTGAATGCCTGCCCCTCTTTGGCCACGGCCAGAAAATCCGGCATCAGCCGGGGATCCTGGAGGATTTCCAGGTCCGGCTGGGCCGCCTGGAACAGATCAATCCATTCCTGTTTTTCCACGATCCGCTCCAGGGTGTCCAGACCGTTCAGAAACGCCACGTCTTTTCGGCTGGGATGATGTATGCCACAGTAACGGGCCGACCAGTTGGAAGACACGGCCAGGCCGTCCAGGCCGGACAGGTCCGTATCCCCGGCCAGGGGGATCATGTCCCCGGTGCCCACGATCACCGGGGTAAACCCGCTTTGGTCCACAAACCGGCCCGCTTCTTCCATAGCGGCGGTAAACAGGCGTTTTCGTTCCATTTCCGGGTGGTTGAAATGCCGGTCTGAAAAAAACTGCTGCACATAGCTCAAACACACCAGGTCCGGGTCATAGTGCGCGATTAAATCCAGGGCTGTTTCAGTCACCCACTGGTTTGCCCGTTCATCCACATCCCGGGATAAGGTGCCGGGAAAGAACCCAGCCGCCATCTCCACCACGGGCGCATCGTTTTTTCGGGCTGCCCGGTTTCCAGGTCGAACCGGTTCTGCCATTCCCTTGCATCGATCACTGCTAGGCTCATGACACGGCCTCCCATGATACGAATTGTTTTTCATTCCAGGCCACCCGGGTCCCCAGAATCGGGATGGCGGTGCCGCATTCCGGGCAGGTATTGTCCGGGGCCAGGAATTCATCGAGCCGGTCTCCGGAACAGCCCAAGCTGAATCGTTTGATCACCGTGTTGCCGCAGTTCGGGCATTGGGTGTTTACCCATCTGGACCCCACGAAATTGTGAAAATAGATATAGGGCAGCAGTTTCCGGGAGGTTTCCAGGGCCCGGTCCATGCGGTTGATGTTGGGGTAAAAGGATTCTTTCATGTGGTGTTCGGGTAAAAGCCGGAACACGTGCCAGGGAATGTCCGGCCGGATATCATGGATGAACCGGGCGATGTCGGACAGTTCATGGTGGTTGACATCCTCGATCACGGGAGAGGCGATCTCCACATGACAGGTTTCGGCAAATACCCGGATATTGCGCAGGATGGGGCCATGTCCGGGATCCCGACAAACTTCCGGTAAAACGCATTGGAAAATCCCTTAAGCCCGATATGCACAAACGAGAAGATTTCCATCATCATCCGGGTGGCGGATTCCGTGGTATATCCGTTGGTCAGGCATCCCATGGGAATGTCTTCCTTTCGGGCAAAGTGCTTGACCCGCTCCAGGCTGGGCAGGGACACGGCCGGTTCGTTCACGTTGAACACGATGTTGTGGCATCCTGTCTTCTTTGCCATGGCCACCAGCCGGTGGGCAGGAATGGTGTACATCACCTCCTCGAGTTCCGCCGGATCTTTGCAGGCGATGAACCCGTTGGAACAGTATCGGCACCGGAAATTGCACCCGGCCGTGCCGATGATCAGGGACCGGGACCCGGGATAGGCGTGGTAAAACGGCACCGATTCGATCCGGGAAGGGGTGTAGGTGCACCACCGGTCCGGATAGCGCTCCAACACCCGCCCGTTTTCTTCCATGTACATGCCGCAGAAGCTGCGGCCGGTGGTCAGATCACATGTTCGCTCACAAAATTGGCATTTCATACGAGCCTCTTTCCCTGATCGGTTGTCAAAGGTTTGGACAAAGGCGGTGTTGTCGTGCCGTTTGTCAGGTCAAAGCTTGCCGGAACCGCCACCAGGACCCCGCTGGTGGTGACATCCAGGCGGATGTTGTCCCCTAAAACCCGTGTCAGCACGTCACCAGTCAGGGTATCGGCGGTTTCCCGGCGGCAGCCACCCGGCCCTGGTGGATCAGCACCACGTCATCGCAGTAATGGTAGGTGAGATTGGGATCATGCAGGGTGATGATCACGGTCATCTTCCGTTTCGCGGCCAGTTTGCGCATCAGGGCCATGATCCGGTGCTGATGGGTGAAATCCAGGTGGGCCGTGGGTTCGTCCAGCAGCATGATGGGGGTTTCCTGGAACAGGGCCCGGGCCAGCATCACCAGCTGGCGCTCCCCGCCGGAGATGGCATTGAAGGCCTGGGGTGCCAGATGACCGATCCCCACCTCTGCCATTGCGTAAGCGGCCCGGTCCTGTTCTTTTCCGGACGGGGCGGCCCAGGCCCGGATCCTGGCGGCCCCTGCCATCAGCACCATGTCCAGGCAGGAAAAGGAAAACGGGGAAAAATTCAACTGGGGGACCACACTGATGATCTGTGCGATCCGGTGCCGGGCCATCCGGGTGACATCCTGTCCCAGGATCCGGATCACCCCTGTTAACGGCGGCAGGACATGGTTGATGCACCTGAGCAGTGTGGTTTTACCCGAGCCGTTCCGGCCCATGACCGCACAGATCCGGCCGGCCTCAGCGGTCATGTGGATCCCGGTGATGACCGGTGTGCTGCCGTATCCGGCGGAAAGGCGCTGAATCTCAAGTGTCATTGGATAATTGTGCCTTTCCCGCGTGAATCACCAGGTATCCCAGAAACGGGGCACCGAAAATGGAGGTGACGATGCTGATGGGGATCTCTGACAGCATAAGGCTTCGGGCCACGCTGTCCATAATCATGAGAAAAATCCGCCCAGAAACGCGCTCATGGGAATCAGCCGGGTGTGTTCCGGCCCTACCAGGTACCGGGCGATGTGCGGGACGATCAGCCCGATCCAGGCCACGGTGCCGGCGGCGGCCACAGCCGTGGCCACCATCAGGGTGCTGACCAGCACGTAGAAGATCCGCCAGCGCATCACCGGAACCCCTAAGGACAGGGCGTCCTCCTCTCCCTGGGTCATGATGTTCAGCCGCCAGGAAAACAAAATCAGCAGCGTGATGCCCGGCACCAGCACCGGCAGGGTGGCCTGGATCTTTGCCCAGGACGCGGTGTGAAAACTGCCCATGGTCCAGAAGATGATCTGGGCCAGCTGGTCATAGGGGTTGGCCAGGTACATGATAAAGGACAGCCCGGCCTGGAACATGGCGGAAATCACGATGCCGGAAATCACCAGCACGGACGGTGACCGGTCCTGGCTTAAGGATGCCAGAATATAGGCCAGGGTCACGGCCGTGATGCCGAAGACAAAGGCGCTGGCCTGGATCACCAGTGCCGCCGGCACCAGAAACATGATGGCCAGGGCCGCACCGAATCCGGCCCCGGCTGTGACTCCCAGGATGTCGGGGGCGGCCAGGGGATTTCTGAAAAGGGCCTGGAACACGGCCCCGGCCGCTGAAATCCCGGCCCCGGCCAGCATGGCCAGAAGCACCCGGGGCACCCGGATGTTCCAGAAAATCATCATGGGATCTGCCAAGCCCCCGGATACAGTGCTGTCCATGCCTATTCCGGCCAGCAGCAGCCGGATCACCTGTCCCGGATGGATAGGATACCGCCCGATACACAGGCAGGCAAACAGGCCGGTGACAAAAGCGGTTCCCAGGATAGCCCACCGGAATTTCACGGCAGCTGTCCCCCAAAGTCTTCAAAGGAATGCCCCATGAACCGGTGATAAAACGCGTTGGCCGTCTGGGTCAGGTCCAGGTCTTCAAACAAATGCGGATACAGGGTTTTGGCGGTCCAGACTACCCCGAGTACGCAGTGGGGGGCCGGATAATCCCACCACCCGATGTTGGAGGGGAAGGTGTGGACCCGCCGGTTTTTGATGGCGCTCACGGTCTGGAACTGTGGAAGGGTGAAAATCTTGTCCTTGCCGTATACATCCAGGCAAGACCCAGAAAATCACCTGCGGATCCCACCGGGCGATCTGTTCCGGGGACACGTCAGCCCAGAACCCCTTTAGGTCTTCTGCCACATTCCGGGCCCGGCCCGGGCCAGGATTTCGGTCTGCATCATGTTGCCCGTGGCCACTGAATACACGCTGCGCGGACCGGCAAACAGGACCGGTACCGGGGTGTCCACGTTGTTTTCCAGGCGGGCCGCCACTTCGTCCAGGAGCCCTTTGCAGGCCGCGATGTAGGTCTGGCCGGCATCCGGACACCCCAGCACATCCGCAATGAGCCGCACCGCTTCAAAGCTTTCCTCAAATGTTTCGCCTCTGACCGCCACCACGGGGATGCCTGCGTTTTCAAACTGGGCCAGTTCGGACCGGTCCATGGATGCATAGGCGAAAATCACCTGGGGGGACAGGCTCACCAGGCCTTCGATATTGTAGCCGTGCCCCTGGATCAGCCCGGGCAGGGCCGAAAATGCCGGGTCAATGGCGGCCAGGGCCTTTGCCTCCCTGCCGTAGACGCTTTTTTCCACCAGCAGGTGCTGCCGGTTCAGGGCAAACACAATTTTCCCTCCGAATGGTGCAACGCCGCAATCCGTTTCGGATTTGCCGGCAGGGTCACCTCTCTGTCCAGCTGGTCCGTGATGGTGCGCAGGGGAAGGTCGGGTTCCGCAGGACCGCAGCTGCTCATTCCGGCGGCTAGAAAAAGGCCGGCCGTCAGGCACAGGCCGGGGGAAAGCAGCTCGAGAAACCGGGAAAAAAAGGATTGCTGTTTCATCAGACGTCCCAGTAAACCAGGGCGGACCGGTTGCCGGTGGGCCAGACATAGCTGCCATCCGGCTGCCGGGTCAGGTGTTTGGCCAGAAGTTCCCATAGAAAGACATCGTGGTCGGTATTGCTGTCCAGGTCCAGCCGGATTTGATGTCCTCCATGGCGGCATCAAAGGAGTCACTGGTCCAGGCCGGCCAGGTGCCGTCCGCCTCCATGATCACATCCGGATAGATATCCATGCCCAAAAGGATGTTGTAGGCGATCTGGAAATTGGGGCTGTCATAGGGCTGGCCCCAGACGTGCCTGGCCGCCTTTGCCATGACCGAGTCGGCAAACGGGGCCCGCATCACCAGGAGGCAGCCCTTGCGGGCGGTGTCGCACATTCTTGTCACAAACCGGGGAAAATCCGCAATCCCGTACATGGAATGGGAGGCCAGAATAAAATCATGGAGACCCGGATCATCTTTGGGCCATGCACCGGTAAACACGTCGATATTGGTAATTTTCATCTCATCGATCTTTTCTTTGAGCACGGCCTGCATGGCTTTGGAAGGGTCCAGGGCCGTTATTTTGGCGGCATACGGGGCGGCCAAAACCGACCATTTGCCCGTACCGGCACCGATGTCCAGAAGAGAGGATCCTGGATTGGCGGTGAGCTTATCCAGCAGAAACTGCCGGGAAGAATCCGGTTTGGCCCACCGCTGGTCCACTTTTTTGTCGTAATCTCTGGCTTTGTCCTGCCAGCTGTCTTCCTTGTCGGGCTGTTTTTTTGAAACGCCCGGGATTGAACGTCTGACAGCTCTTTCCACAATCTTGTCCAGTCGGTCATTTTTTCCATGGGTCTCCTGTGAAGCGGATCCTGTTTCAGATCCGGGTTTCTTTGGTCTTTTCATTTTTTATACAGCCCTGACAAACGGTCCTTTTTCCGTGGAAATCACTTCCACATCCTCCCCCATAAGTCCGGGTGAGCAACGCTCGGGTCAGGGTCTGTGTCACTGTGCCGGCTGCCACCAGTTCCCCTTTTTCATGAGCAGGACCTGGTCCGCTACCGCAGCGGCAGCATTGGGATCATGGGTGGTAAATACCACGGTTCGGCCTTGTTTTGCGATGGTTTCCATCAATACCAGCATCTGGCGGGAGTTGATCAGGTCCAGGTGGGAGCAGGGCTCATCCAGCAGCAGGATTTCCGGCTCCTGGGCCAGGGAACGGGCCATGTTCACCAGCTGTTTTTCCCCGCTGCTCAGCCGGGTGACGGCATGGCCGGCCATGTGGGTCATACCCACGGTGGAAAGGGCCGCTGCCGAAGCAATCCGGTCCGTGTCTCCGGGGATGGTGAGCAGGCCCAGGTGGGGGGCCCGGCCCAGAAGAACGTATTCGTCCACCCGCAGGTCAAAGGGCGGGGTGTCGTTCTGGGATACCATGCCGATGAGCTGCTTGAGCCGGGTTGAAGAATGGTTTCGGACCGGCGTGCCGAAAAACGGATCTCCCCGGTGTCTGGTTCAAACAGCCCCAACAGCAGGTGCAGCAGCGTGGTTTTTCCCACGCCGTTGGCCCCCAGCACGGCCGTGATGGTGCCGGCCGGAAACGTCAGGTCCATGTGGGAGATCACGGGATCCTTTTCATAGGCAAAACTCAGGTCCCGGATGGAGACGGCCGCAGTCATGTCATTTTCTTCCCAGCAGCATCGGGCGGGTCAACAGCAGGATCAAAAACAGCCCGGCTCCGATAAAAGAGGTGAGAATGCCTAAAGGAATCTCTCCGGACAACAAAGTGCGGGAGGCATTGTCGCACAGCAGCAGAAAGATTCCCCCCAGCAGGAGCGAACAGGGCAAAGCCTTCTGGGCGTCGGACCCCACCAGGCGGCGGGCGATGTGGGGATGATCAGTCCCACCCATCCCACCTGCCCGGCTTTGCACACCACGGCGGACGTGGCGATGACCGCCGTGAGCAGCAGCACAATCCGTTCTTTTGATGCATCGGCCACCAGGGAAAATATGGTTTCATCCTGCATGGATAAAAGATTCAGTCGCCATCGGAACAGCCAGATGACGATCAGGCAGGGAATGCACACAGCCAGGGTCTGGAGAGTGTCGGTCCAGGTGATGCCCCACAGCCCGCCCAAGAGCCAGAAGGTCAGTTCCGGCAGTTCCCGCAGGGGGTCGGCCAGGTATTTGAGCAGGCCGGTGCCGGCGGCAAACAGGGCGGACACGGCAATCCCGGCTAGGATCAGCCGCAGGATCCAGTCCCCGAACCGGATCCGCACCGCCATTATCCAGGAAACCCCAGGCCCAGCACGGCGAACAGGGCGGCACTGCCCTGGATGGCGGCCACGGACCCGCCCAGCAGCACAATGCCCAGGGAAGCCCCGAAGGCGGCCCCGCCGGACACGCCCAGAAACCCCGCATCCACGATGGGATTGCGGAAAATCATCTGGAATACCATGCCGGATGCCGACAGCACCATGCCCGTGACAAAGGCACTCAAAATCCGGGGGATCCGGATTTGTAAAACCACCTGCTGCACCAGGTCCTGGGCCATCAAATCGGACAGACCCGTGATGTACGGGGCAGGAAATCGGCCTAGAAACACGGAGCCGGCCAGCAGCGACAAGGCAGCCGTCAGCATGACAACACCGGTTTTCCGGATTTTTGGTCTATCCGTTTTCATCCATCCCATTTCAACTCTTTTGTCACAGGGTGTCAGGCATCAGACGGTCGGCGATGATTTCCGGGTCCAGGCCATACATCTGGGTGTAAAATGCCATAACGGTCCGGGGGATGTCCAGGTCCGCCAATCTGTCAGGCCAGGTTTTTTTGCCATCCACAACGCTCCCAGAATCCACCGGGGACTGGCGGAATCCCACCCGTAAATATCCTGGGGGAATAGGTGCACCTCATGTTGCTTCACCGAGGACAGGGAAGCCCATTTGGGATCCCGGTATAAAGAATTCAGCACCTCGGCGCCTTTGAGCTGGTACCACACAATGAGAAAGATTTTGTCCGGATTCCAGGCTGCGATCTGCTCGAATCCCGTGATCTGCCAGCTGTCCCGGGCGGAAACGCTGTCGGTCCAGACAGGATTGCCGCCGGCGATCACGGCCTGCTGCGTCTGGATCCATCCCGGGGCCGGGACGTTCAGGGCCTGGCGGTTGCCCCGGTTGCTGTATTCCAGTACCAGAACCCGGGGTCTGGACGGGTCCGGTACCGGCGTCACAGCCTGTTGAATCCTTGTCAGGTTGTCCGAGTAAAACCCGATAATGGATTCGGCCCGGCGGTCTTCCCCCAGCACTCTGCCCAGATTCCGGATATCAGAAAGAAACATGCCCGGGGTTTCCGCTCCCACATGCATTACCGGGATTCCCAAAGTTTTCAGGGTCCGGGCCGTCTGGGTTTCCACCGTAGATTTAGTGATCACCAGGTCCGGTTTCAGGGCGGCCACGCTCTCCGGACCGGGATTGGTCGCCAGCGTCTGTTTCAAAGGCAGGTCCGGATCGATGAGTTCCAGGAATTCATCCGTGGCCTGGCCCCGGACTTCAAATCCCACAAGCCTGTCCCTTGCCCGGTCAAACATGTAAAACATGTGCAGAGGAATGAACGGGGCCGCTCCGATCACCACCACCCGGGCAGCCGGTTTGTCAAGGGTCACGGATATACCTGCGGCATCCATCACTTTAACTGGGCTGGCTGCGGCAAGGGGCGGAAAGACCGTCGGCAACACCAGGCATGCCATCAGAACCGTCACCAGGGTGGCAAAGGCTGTCAACCCCGGCAAACTCCGGAAAATCCCCGCCGGAACGGCCGCAGCCGGACGGATGGCGGCCGGATAAAGCAATGGCCGGATACAAAAGGCCTTCCAGGTCATGATACCTCCTTGACAGGGGGGGGGCGGTTGGTTTCATTCAGCACCGGGATGCAGATTTTTCGATGGATGTCTTTTCCCACGGTCACCACCCGGATATGGATCCCATAGGTGTCGTACAGCACGGATTCACGCAAGGTCTCATCGGGATTCCCTAAGGCCCGGAGCCGGCCGCTTTTCAGTATCCCCACCTGGTGGGCCGTTAAAAAGGCGTGGTCCGGAAAATGGGAGGCCATAATGATGGTGATGCCGTCTTGAGCCAGGCGGTTGACAATCTCCAGGATCTTGACCTGGTTGCCGATATCCAGGTGGGAAGTGGGCTCGTCCAAAAGCAGTACCTTGGGGGAATGGGTCAGTGCCCGGGCGATGAGTACCTGCTGCCATTCGCCGCCGGACAGCTGGTTGCAGGGGCGAAGAGCCAGGTGGACGATCCCCATGCGCTCCAGAGCGGTCATGGCCAGGTCCCGGTCCTTTCCGGAAGGAGATGCGGTCATGCGGATGCGGGAGGCCCTGCCCATCACCACGATTTCCGCCACGGTAAAGGGAAAGGCAGACACCAGGGACTGGGGAACGAATCCCAGTTTTGCCGCAATCTGGTTGGCATTCAAGCCGCGCAGGTCCTGTCCGTCCACCTCGACTCGGCCGGCTTTTGGAGTGAGCAGCTGCATGATGCATTTGAGCAGCGTGGATTTGCCGGAACCGTTGGGTCCCAGCAGGCAGAACACCTGACCCGGATCCAGGCGGATGTCAATGCCGGAGAAAATCGGTTTCGAATCCGTGTACCCGAAGGCCAGGCTGGTGATATTAACGCTACCGTGCATGATTTATCCCGCTTTCTGGGTTTTTCTGAGTAAAAGGGCAAACACCGGGGCCCCGAAAATGGCGGTGAGGATGCCAATGGGGATTTCCGTGGTCAAAGCAGTCCGGGCGATGGTATCCACGGCCACGAGATAGGCGGCTCCGATCACCAGCGAGATGGGCAAAAGGTATTTATGGTCAGGCCCCACGATGATCCGGCCGATGTGGGGGATCATGATGCCGATCCATCCGATGATGCCGCTGATGCACACGGCTGAAGCCGTGGCAATGGTAGCGCATAAAATGATGGTCAGTTTCAGGGCTTCGGTGTTGACCCCCAGGGATCGGGCATCCTCATCCCCCATGGCCAGCAGGTTGATGCGCCACCGGACCAGCAGCAGCACGGAGATGCAGACGATAAACACGGGGGCTGTGACCAGGATGTCTTTGAACGACACATGGTTGAGGGATCCCAGCAGCCAGAACACAATGGCCGGCATCTTGTTCATGGGATCGGCAATGTATTTGAGAAAAGAGGTTAACGCGGAAAACAAAGATCCCACCACGATGCCGGACAACACCAGCATGAGTACCGGGGTCATTTTGTACACCCGTGACAGGGCATAGGCCAAGCCAACTGCGGTCAGGCCGAACGCAAAGGATGTCAGGTGGATCAGCCAGATATTGTCGAACAGGAGAATGGCCAGGGCGGCCCCGAATCCGGCGCCGGCCGCCACTCCCAGGATATGGGGGCTGACCAGGGGATTCTGAAATACCCCTTGGAACGATGCCCCGGAAACGGCCAGGGCTCCGCCCACCATCATACCTGCCAAAATTCGGGGGAGCCTTACATCCACAATCACAGAATACCAGGTGTCTGAGATGTCCGAACCCGGGGGAACCACCGGGGACAGCAGAATTTTCAGGGTCTGGACAAAAGAGATGTCCACCCGCCCGCTACCCAGGGAAAAGACCATCACCAGGACCAGCAGGCCGATGAACATCCGGAGCCACGCATCCGGGGAAACACGGCCGGACATGCCCTGGATATGAAACCGGTTCCCTTTAATGTCCGGCCCCTTTCATTATTCGGGTCTCATAGGTCCCGTCAAGAATTTGGGTCACCTGCCGGTCGGTCAGATCAAATTCAAATACTTGTCTGTAGAATTCTTTGATCAGGCAGGAGATGCATACATCGGCAAACTTTCCGGATAGGCAATGCTGGCCAGCCATAACGGGAAAATGGCGGCGGATTCCGCCGTGGGACGGTTGAAAATGAATACCCCGGCCGCTGGGGGTAGACCTGGCGGTTCGCCACCGCCTGGATCTGCTGCCACCTGGGATCGGCATACACCTCATCCGGGGTGCCGTGATTGATCACCAGAATATCGGGGTTCCAGTCCAGGACCTGCTCCATGGATACTTCTCCCAGGCCGGAATGCAGCCCGGTGCGCTGGCCGATGGTGGTCACGCTTTGAGCGGCATTCAGGCAACCGGCGATCTCGATGCGTTCCTGCATAAAAGTGTCCCCCCCAGAGTCACCAGGTGGCTGGGGTTGTATCCCTGGAACACTTTTTTGCGCCGGTCTCTGGGAATATCCCGGGTCCGCTCCTGAACCAGGCCGGTGAAACGCTCCAGATAGGCCACATATCGTTCGGCCCGTTCCGGTGTGGTGAATACATACCCGTAAAACCGGACCTCTTTTTTGATGTCCTCCATCCCTTCGCCCATGCTGTCTTCCAGAAACGCCACCGGGATCCGGGTTTTTTCCAGGACGATACCGCCGTCGATGTCCCCGGCAATGGCAATGTCCGGGGCGGATTTGATCAGCTCCTCAATGTTGATGGAGCCGGAAGTGGAGCGAGGGGCAGGCAACTTCTTGATTTCGGGAAAGAAATGCATCACAAGGGTGGACATTTTCAGGGTTTTGGTGACGGCGCACAGCTGATCCTGAACCCCCAAAATGAACGCAATCTGGCCGGTGGGCCCGCCCAGCAAGGCGATCCGCTTCAGCGGATCCGCCACTTCAAAGGTCCGCCCCTTCATGTCCGTGATGGTGCGGATATCCCCGGCGCCGGTGCCTGTTTTTTTTCTGGCCGGTGGTATAGATGCTGAAAAGAAAGATCAGGCAAATAACACAGACAACAGGCCATAACAGTTTTTCAAGGTCATGGTGTTTCAGGTCTTTCAGGCAGACAGGGCGGCTGTGGCCGGAAATATCCGGTGTGGCGCCGCCGCCCTGTCAGAGTCATTTCAATTAAAAGGTGAACTGCATCCCGGCCAGGAAATTTCTTCCCGGGTAGGGACCGCTGCCTTCTTCATAATCTTCGTCAAACAGGTTTTTGACTTCCAGGAACACAGCGGTGGATATTTTTTCAAACAGTTTCAGGTCCTGGTTCAGTCTGGCGTTCACCACCCAGAATTCATCGATATCCCTGGGGGTTAAATCCCGGTCATATTCGACTTGGTCACTGGTATAGATGGCCTGGCAGGCGGCTGTCAGGCCGAAATCAAAGAAATATCTGGCATCGGCAAAAAACTTGTGCTCCGGAATTCTTTCCGCATCCAGTTCCGGTCTGACCTCATCCGCTTTGTCTGTGGCGGACAGGTAGGTATACCCCAGTCCCAGATCCAGGTTCCAGGGGCTCTGGTAGTTGAGCTGAGCTTCCATCCCTTTGATCTCGGTTTCCCCGATGTTGGTCAGGTTGTCATCAATATCATAGTCAATCCGGTCGGTGATATCATTGTAAAACAGCGCTCCGGAAAGACTCAGTCCATGATTGAACCGTTTGGTGGCGCCGATTTCATAGGCAATGGTCTGCTGGGGGTCCAGATCGGTATTGCCACCGGCCAGATCACTGTAGAGTTCTTTCATCTGGGGGAACCGGGTCTTTTTCCCCACCGAGGCATACATGGTGAAATCCTGGGTAAAATCATAGGATATCCCGGCCTGGGGGTTCCAGGTGCTTGTTTTGTCCCGGTCAATGGAATCCTTTCCGTCAAATGCTTTGACCGGATCATGGACATCATAGCTGACCCCGGCGGTCAGGGTCATTTTGTCGGTCACCCGGATATCGTCTTCGATTCCGAACGAATAGATGTCCACCTCATATTCCTGTTCCGGGGCCCACCCGATGGGGTCACCGAATCGAATTACGGGCATGCTGTCGGCATCCAGATATTCCCGCTGAATATTGTTGGCCTTCATGTAGCTGACCCCCATCTTCACCAGGCTGATATCTCCGAAATCCAGGTACCCCTGAATTTCACCGCCGACGGAATAGTCGTCATAGGAGCTTGTCTGGAACCATTTTTTTTGGTGGTGTGGTCCGCATCCCAGCTGACGTCTTCCAGGGTATCATCGTGCTTCATGTAATAGAGTCGGGCTTTCATGGACAAAAGGTCTGTGAAAGCATGTTCCCCGGCCAGGCTGACATGCCACTGTTCCCATTCTGAAAATTCCCAGTATCTTGAATTTTCCGTGGGAATGCCTCTTTCGTTGTCATGGTAATCCAAGGTCATATAGAGTTTGGAATCATCATCATATTCATATCCGAATTTAGCGCTTACCGTGGTTTTTTCATAGTTGCTCAAATCCCGGATTCCGCCGTCCTCATTGTATTCCGTGCCGATGCCGGTGACGGGATTGAGGGGGTCGAAATCGTCCGACAGGTCGAACCCGTCGGATTTCCGGTGGCTGGCCGTGATCCAGTAGTTGAAATTGCCTTTGCCGGCCCCATGGTTCAAAATGTAATTCTGGGTGCTGTTTTCACCAAAGGAGGTTTTCACACTGGTAAACGGTTTTTCCCCGCCTTTTTTGGTGATGATGTTGATGACTCCGCCCATGGTGTTGGGACCATAAAGGACCGAAGACGCGCCTTTGATCACTTTGATTTTGGCAATGGCATCCACGGGAATCTGGGACAGGTCCAGAGAGCCGTCATAGGTCGGGTTGGCCGGCACCCCGTCGATGAGCACCTTGATGTCTTTCTGGTTAAATCCCCGAAGGGTGACATAGGATTGCCCTTTGCCGCCGGTCTGAACATCGATGCCCGGGATCAGCTCCAGGGTTTCCGCCACGGTCTGGCTTCCCAGCATCTCAATGTCATAGCTGGACAAGGTGTCGATGCTGGTGATGGCATTGATCTCGTCGCCTTTTTCCATGATGAGCACATCACCCAGATCATACACCTCCCCCGAGCTTGCCGGGTTCTGGGCAAAGGCCGGCAGGATCGAGACTGCCGAAAACACACACATCGCCGCCAGGATATACTGGACTTTTTTCATTTTTTTCTCCGTTCAACTACATAAAATTTTTTACCACGACCCTGATGCCCATCCTGACGAAACAGGTTGATGCACCCCTGTTTATTAAACCAGGGCTTTATGTAATGGGTTTCTATTGTTATTGTCAATGATTTGTTGTGGTTTTAATCAGTAATCGATAATTATCAATTATTGATTACTGCTAATAACTTATAATAACAAAAACGGGGGAAAGGTGGGTGTTGAGATGAAAGGGGGTCCATACAGAAAACCGTGTGCCCGCAAGCAGCCACACGGTTTCATAACCTGGTTTCCAAAATTTCCTATTCCTTCGGGTATGGCTGTTCTTTGAGCCCGACATAAATCTGGCAGGGGCGGTTGATCTGCCAGTCCGGATCATGGGTGCTTTCCAGCCACTGGGCGATCCAGCCGGGCAGCCGGCCGATGGCGAATATGACCGGGAACATCTATTTGGGGATGCTGATGGCCCGCAGCGTGATGCCTGAATAAAAATCGATGTTCGGTCAAAAAAGATGGCAGGGGATGAAAATGTCACCCTTTAGCATGGCCTGTTCCATCCTCCCGGGATGGTCGGTGATTAACCGCCGTCGATATCCGGCAGCAGTGTCAGGGTGTCTCCCGGTTCAAGGCGGGAGGACATGTCCTCCCGCCGGCCGTTACGAAGTACGGTGATATGAAGGGTGTCGGGGATGCCCAGGCGGGCGACCACATCGGTGACCGTTGCATACGGTGCCACCCGGAGGCGGAACAGGTATGTCCGTCCGGAGCATACCGGTTCAGCCCGCCATACAGCCTGAGTTCAATCTCCATGGGGGAGGGCCTGTCATGCCAGGCTGAGGCGTTCAAGGGTTTTCGTTTCCGGGATTCCGTTCTGGTTCCAGCCACGGACCTCATAATAGTCGTCAAGCATCTCATCCAGATGGCAGACCAGGCCTTTGGCCGGACCGTCCGGCATGGGAACCTTTGTCAACCGGTCAGGCAGGCTGTCATCCTTTCTTGAAAATCCGGCATGGTTCAAAAAGACCCGTTCCGCATTGATGATCCGTTCTCCAGCTTGCATGAGCTCTTCCAGGGTATAGTCGATGCCGGTGGCGGCGTTCAGGTATTCCAGAATTCCGGTGGGGGCCACGCCCAGGTCCTTTGCCGCCAGGTTTCGGACGGCAAAGAAAATACACAGTCCCGCGGCATCAATGATGGCGGATAGATCCTGGAACGCTGTGGTGACCCTGGCTTTGCCTTCCCAGATATGGGGATCCATGGGCTGGGGTACGCTGAACAGTTCAAAATAGGCTGGATCGCCGCGCATGTGGGACCCCCCGATGGGGGAAGTGGCATAAGCCAGCCCCATGGCCTGGGCTCCCCTGGGTTCATATCCGGGGAACTCCTGTTTTTTCGAAACCGGCGCCAGTTCCGGATGGCCATATTTTTCTGCCAAGCGGAAGCTGCCAAGGGCCAGTTCATTCCCGAAACCTTCCCGCGTGGCGGTCATCCGGGTCAGTTCCACCAGGGCTTCGGCATCTCCCCATTGAAGAGACCGGCCCACCCGGTCTTCACTGAGGTACCCGCGGTCTACCATTTCCATGGCACAGGCGATGGTGGCACCCATGGTGATGGTGTCCATGCCCATTTCATTGCAGATATAGTTGGCTTTGGTGATGGCGCCCAGATTGTCGATCATGCAGTTGGAACCCATGGCGTAAAGGGTTTCATATTCCGGGCCTTCACCTTCACCCTCAAAACCAGGGTCTGCCACCCGGGTCAGGCGGCCGCACCCGATGGGGCATCCATAGCAGGCGGCATTTTTTTTCAGATACCGTCGGGTCAGCTCCTGGCCGTCAATTTTTTCCCATCCGTCAAACGTGCCCTGCTGCCAGTTTTTGGTGGGCAGCACACCAAAGTTCTGAGTGGCCATGACCACACCGGCGGTACCGTTGACGGTCAGTCCCAGCGGATTTTTTTGAACCCCTTCCCGGAACGTGTCCAGCACCTGTTTGTTGATCTGTTTGAACCGGTCCGGATCTGCCAGAGGAATCCGGCCTTTTCCTTTGATCACCACTGCCTTGAGTCGTTTGCTTCCCATGACCGCCCCAACGCCGGACCGGCCCGCGGCCCGGTTTTTGTCGTTCATGATGGATGCAAACAGGACCTGTTTTTCACCGGCCGGGCCGATACACGCCACCCGGGCCTGGGCATGGGTTTCAGCCAGGAGCAGATCCGTGGTCAGATGGGTGTCTTTCCCCCATAAATGGCCCGCGGATTTCAGTTGGGGGTTGCCGTGATCGATCCACAAATAGACCGGATTTTCGGATTTTCCCGTGAAGATGATCGCATCAAACCCGGTCCGTTTGAACTCGGTGGGAAACATGCCCCCGGAATTGGAACAGGTGACCGCCCCGGTCAGGGCGACTTTGTCATCACCATGTACCGCGCTCCGGTGGGAGCCCCGGTTCCGGTCAAAGGACCGGTGGCCATGATCATCGAATTGTCGGCCGCCAGCGGATCCGCCTGGGGGTTTCCTTCTTTGTTCAAAAAATAAGCCCCCAGGCCCCGGCCGCCGATATAATCTTTGAGGATTTTCAGGTCCAGGGTTTCCGTGCTGCATCGTTGAGTTGTCAAGTCAACTCTGAGTATTTTTCCCATCCAGCCGTGCATGGTATCCGCCTCCGTTATCGGTAAAAAGCCATATTTCTGATTAAAAATAAAATTAAATTTATGATTAAATAATTGGATTCCCCGGCGATGTCAAGGAAAAAAAGATTCGGACAGGATCTTAAATTTTGAGCATGGACCTGAAACACGGCTGTTTTCAGGGGGTAAGACCGGTCAGGCCGGGGAGGAGGGGGGGGCGAATCTGTTTGGGCATGGGCAAGAAAGCTGTTTCTTGCCCGTTTCAGAAGACGTCTTAGGTGCTGACGGAGTGATGGCCGACCCTTACATGTTCAGCATTTTCTTACCCATGGCCAGACGTTCCAGGGTTTGGCCATCTTCCAGGTCCGCCACCGCCTGTTCGAGCATGTCCGGTATGGCGATTCCCTGGGGGCATTTGTCCAGGCATTCCCCGCACTGGATACACTGGGAGGCATACCCCATCTGTCCGCCGCTGAAAATATCTCCGCACCGGATGGCATACATGAACCGGGCTTCAGGTTCGTTTTTAAACAGGTGCAGCTTGTTCAGAATCTCAAACGCCCCGGAAATATTGACCCCCGCCGGACAGGGTTTGCAGTACTCACATCCTGTACAGTTCACGGCCATCAGGCGCCGGTAGGTGTCGGCCGCCTGTCTCACCAGGTCTTTTTCTTCAGAAGTCAGGGAGTTAGGATATGCGGTGGCTGCGATGTCCAGGTTTTCCTGTACATGGGCCTCCACATTCATACCGGACAGCACCACAGTGACTTCCGGATGGTCCCAGACCCAGCGCAGGGCCCATTCCACCGGGGTTCGGGATGCCGGCGCGCTCTCCCAGATCCGGGCCACTTCCGGCGGGGGCTGGGGAATGCCTAAATTACCGCCCCGCAGCGGTTCCATCACGATGACACCCAGGCCTTTTCCGGCGGCATATGTCAGCCCTTCGGTTCCGGCCTGGTGAAATTCATCCAGATAGTTGTACTGGATCTGGCAGAAATCCCAGTCATAGGCATCCACAATGGTCTTGAAATCATCGATCCGGCCGTGGAACGAAAATCCGGCATACCGGATCCGCCCGCTTTGTCTGGCCTGGTCGATGAAATCCAGCACATCCATTTTTTTGAGCCGTTCCCACATGGGCCCGGCCAGGTTGTGGATCAGGTAGAAATCAATGGGATCGATTCCCAGGTTCCGGCACTGCTGATCCAGGAACTCATCCATGTGGTCCCGGTGTCTCACCATCCAGGACGGCAGCTTGGTGGCAACGAACGCCTTGTCCCGGTATCCGTCCTTGAGGACTTCTCCCACCAGGGGTTCACTGTCCCCGCCGTGATAAGGCCAGGCTGTGTCCAGATAATTGACCCCGTTGTCAATGGCATGGCGGATCTGGGCAATGGCCCGGGGCCGGTCGATGTTTCCGTTTTTTTGAACAGGCAGGCGCATGCACCCGAATCCCAGGATGGACAATGGTTCCTTGACTTTTGGCATGGTTCTGTAAAGCATGGGTGGTTATATCTCCTTGTTTGGTTGAGAAACGTTATTAACACGTTATCATCATTTCTGATCCGGCTGCTTCGTCATCCATCTCTCACTTGGTATCTCAGGTGGTTCATACATTTTGACAAAATATTCGGCCCACAAGTGTTATATGAGAAATGACATCCTTAAGTCTGTGATTCGGTTGAAGATGGAGGAATCAAAGGTGCAAGGCAAAAACAGATTGTCGAAATTTTTCATGATGCGGTACAAAATGCCCATGGTCAAATCGTTTCTGCCGCAAGGTGTCAAATCAATATCAGAAGTGGCCTTGTAGTTTTGCATGGCATGTGAACCATGTCAAGTCGGTAAAGTTCACCATATTGTAACAATAATCACCACTTTGCTTGGCAATGACGATTTTTCTTGGGGCCGTAAAGGGGGAACTTGCGGCAGAGGTCTTGAACCGCTTTTTTTGACTGTGGTCTCTTTTTTCTTGTCATCCGGAGATTTGAGCAGGTCTACGATGAATCCGGCAATGATCTCAGCCTGTGCCGGCTTCATCCCCCGGGTCGTAACAGCAGGGGTACCAATGCGGATGCCGCTGGTGACAAAGGGACTCCGGGTTTCAAAGGGGATGGAATTTTTATTCACCGTAATATGAACGCGTTCCAGAAGTTCCTCGGCAGCTTTACCCGTAATATTCAGCCGGGTCAGGTCTAACAGGAGCAGGTGATTATCCGTACCCCCTGAGACCAGATCCACTTTGTTGTCACAAAAGACCTTTGCCATGGCCCTGGCATTTTCTACCACGGTTTTCTGGTATTCGATGAATTCAGGTTCCATAGCCTCTTTCAGGGCTACTGCCTTGGCAGCGATCACATGCATGAGCGGACCTCCTTGGATACCGGGAAAAATGGCGGCATTAAATGCTTTGCCCGGATCGGTGCCGGATAATCGAGCAGCCCCGGCCAAAATCATTCCTCCCCTGGGGCCCTCAGAGTTTTATGGGTAGTCGTGGTCACAATGTCTGAAACCGGTACAGGTGAGGGATGAAGCCCCACTGCTACAAGACCGGCAATATGGGCCATATCGCTCATGAGCAAGGATCCTGCGGACCGGGCGATATCTGAAAACCGCTGGAAATCGATGATTCTGGGATATGCACTGGCCCCGGCAATGATGACCCGTGGACGGTGTTTCGGGCAAGGTCTTCCACAAGATCGTAATCAATGATGCCGGTTTCTCTATATACCCCGTAATGGATGAAGTGGTAGAGTTTCCCGGAAAAGTTCACCGGACTGCCGTGGGTCAGGTGACCACCGTGGGACAGGTTCATGCCCAGGATGGTATCCCCGGGTTTGGCCATAGCCGTGAGGGCCGCCATGTTGGCCTGGGAACCGGAGTGGGGCTGCACATTGACGTACTCTGCCTTGAACAGCTTCCTGGCCCGGTCAATGGCAAGATTTTCGACAGCATCGGCCTGGTTGCAGCCCCCGTAATACCGTTTGCCCGGATATCCTTCGGCATATTTGTTGGTCAGAATGCTGCCTTGGGCCCTGAGCACGGTCGAACTGACTACGTTCTCGGATGCAATCAGCTCCAGATTGTTTTCCTGGCGAAAAATTTCTGCCTCCAGGATTTCTTCAATTTCCGGGTCGGTTTTGATTGTTTTCATCTTTTTCTTCCTCCGTTTAGATCAGTCCAACCCGCTCATTGAAATCGGTAATGAGCCTGTCGATATCTCCAACCTGTCCAAAGATGCTGTTCCAATATTCATCGTGGTCGTACCACTGGGCATTGAGTTCGTTCATATCTTTGGCCTGCTGTTCGATCCAGGTATAGTACTTCAGATTGTGGACGGCCTTTTTATGGTAATAATTGAGTTCTTTGACATGGTCAATACCGATGCTGTTCAGCCTTTCAATATCCCGCTGGACATCATTTGCACTGTAAGCACCGCGCTCTTTGGCCAGTTCCTCTATCCTGGATCCATAGAGCTGCATGGAGTCAGTGGCAATGCTAACCAGGTAATCATCTTCGCTCAGTTCATTGTATTTGGCGAATTTGATGGCTGCGATCATGTTGGCCACGCCGGAAATACCTAAAAGATCCAGGTCGTTGACCAGTTCCGGGTTAACCTTCAGATCTATGAGGGCCTTTCTGCCCAGGGGTTCGTTGAACAGGCGGATCAGCCGCATCGAGGTCTCGTCATCCACGGCCACGGCAAAATCCGTTTCCTTGCAATCATGGACCCAAGGAATGTGTTTGTCCCCGATTCCCTCGATCCGGTGACCGCCAAAACCATTTTCTAAAATGGTGGGGCATTGCAGGGCTTCGGCAACGGCTATTTTGAGTCTGGGGAATATCTTTTTAAGATAATAGCCCGCAGCCAGGGTGCCACCCGAGCCGGAAGCGGAGATATAGCCGGAGAATTTTTTGTTGCCAGTAAGGTATTTGGCCATGAGTTCTTCAATGGCTGTCCCGGTCACGGTATAGTGCCACAGGGGATTGCCCATTTCGTCAAACTGGTTGAAGATTTGAAGATCCTGGCCTGAATTTTTCAGTTCCCAACACTTGTCGAATATTTCTTTGACATTGGATTCACAGCCCGGCGTGGCAATGACCTCACCGGCGATTTTGCTCAGCCATTCAAACCGTTCTTTGGACATTTCCTCAGGGAGAATGGCAATGGCCTGACAGGCCAGAAGCGCTGAAATATAGGCACCGCCCCTACAGTAATTTCCGGTGGAGGGCCAGACCGCCCGGGTCCTTGCGGGGTCAAACTGGCCGGTAACCAGTCCGGGAGCCAGACACCCATAAGTGGCCCCGACCTTATGGGCACCAGTGGGAAACCACCGGCCAGCCAGCATGATGATGTTGGCCCTGCATCCAGTCAGTTCAGGAGGTAGGATAAAGTGGTTGACCGGACCATAAAGCCCGCCACTTTGTTTGGGCTCATTGTGCCACGTGATTCTGAACAGGTTGGCTGAATGCACGTCCCACAGACCGATGCCCGTGAGTTTGTCCCGGATGACTTCGGGCACCAGAGAGGGATCCTTCATCATGGCAAAGGAGGGCAGGATAATTTTTTTGTCCCGGCAGAAAGCAATATTCTTTTCCAGTGTTTCGGGATGAATCGTCAAATCAATCATGGTCTTTTCCTTTATCATTTTTGAATATTGGATGCGATATATCGGTTTTGAGAAGAGCCGTTTTTCGAGTCCCGGAGATAATCTTCCGGGAAAAGAGTTCTCACTTAGTCTTCGGTCAATCCTTTCGACACCAGGCAGTTGACCTTTTCCAGACTGTTTTGCCAATTGGTTCTCAGGGCCTTGAGCGCTTCGGGCAAGTTTTTTACCTTTAGGGCTGCGAGGATCGCCTCATGCTCTTCAACGCTGTGGCTGTCAGAGGTGTTGTCTTCAAAAAAAGTATTTCAAGCCGGCGGTACATGATCTTAAGGTCCTTAAGAATTTTGAGCAGGTGGTGGTTTTTTGATTTTTCGATCATGATTTCGTGAAAATGCTCGTCGGCTTTGGTGGATGCCACGGGATCGCCTTTGCTCAAGGCGAATGCCAGCTGGGCATTGGCAGTTTCCATTTGTGTGTAATCGGTTGAGGTGAGATGAGGTGCCGCCAGGGTCAGGGCCAGATCTTCCAGAGTCCAGATGATGGGGTAGATCATTTGGGGTTCATCGCTGGAAATCTTGGACACTCGGGTCCATCGGCTGGCGGAAGATTCCACGAATCCTTTGTCTTCCAGCCGTCTGAACGCTTCTCGGACCGGTGTGCGGCTGACGCCCAGGTTTTCAGCCAAGTCCTTGTCCACCAGTTTTTCCCCGGGCCGGAACACACCTTTCATGATCCAGTTCAGGATCTTGGAATAGACCTCTTCCCGTATGGGGAAGCGGCTGATGGGCTGGTTTTGTTCAGGCATGGGCATGACGAATCTCCTTTAGTGGTTCTGATATTCAAAATTCGGCCAGGGCATGGGCTGCAATTGCCCTGTACCCGATTCGTGCCTTTTGCAGTTGATCAATCTCAACAAATTCATCTGCCACATGGGCAAGATTTTCTCTGGATGGGCCGAACCCCAGAGTGGGAATTCCTCTGAATCCGGCGCTTTGGCTGCCATTGGTGCAAAAGCTGTAAAAAGAGATCCCCGTGGGGATCCCTGCGGCTTTCAGGGCGGACAGGGCGTTTTGTACAAATGGGGTTTCCACCTCAAACCGCCATGCCGGGAAAAATCGTTTGGCCTCAATCGAGTCACCTGTGTAGCACATCTGCTTTGCCTGGGCAAGATAGACCTTACTGGAAAACTCGGGATCCTGGGCAGTCAGATCGTTGATGATTTTCTGGATGGAAGCCAACACCGTCTCCTCGGTTTCACCTGGTAGGGTCCTGCGATCCAGAGTAGCCCGGCAGTATGAGGGGATGACCGACGTACCGGGGTAAGGTTCGGAACGGATGTCCGTGACCTCAATAATGGCTGCTCCCAGAGAGGCATCCTCCGACAGTATCATTGATTCGATGGCCGATAGCAGCTGTGTCATTTTCTTTACTGCGTTGATGCCAGCTGACGGATTGGAGGAATGAGCGCTTCGACCATAGGTCTCGACCACCACTTCAGCCCGCCCCCGCTGCCCGATCTTCACCGTGAGTTCACTGGCTTCTCCGATGATTACAAGATCCGGCGAGAATCTGTCCAGAATATGGCCCTGGGCCACCCCTTCGAACTCTTCTTCGCAAACGGTGCCGGCCACCAACACCCTGCCGCCCAGCACCTCTTTCTGGGGAATCAGGTCTGCAGCGCCATAAACCATGGCCATGAGGGCACATTTCATGTCGGAGGTACCCCGGCCGTAAATACGGCCTTTGTCCATGGTTCCACAGAAAGGATCAACGGTCCAGGCAGTGGTATCACCCACACCCACGGTATCCATGTGGCCATCCAGCATGATGGTCCGGTCTCCTTTCCCTTCAATGAGGCCCAGCACATTGCCCTTTTCATCAATCCAGGCCTGATCGTATCCTAATGATTTCATGCGGGCCTGGATCAATTCGGCTACGGCTTTTTCCTGGCCGGAGATACTGGGAATCCGGACGATTTCTTGGCAGTATTTTATAAAATCGTTCATTGCATATTTCCTTTACACGTCATTAAACATTTCAGTTTACAATGGATTTGCCCTAAACCAATCCTAAAAGCCTGGGCACGCACATGGAGATGGGCGGCAAAAAAGTGATGAGAAAGAGTACGAGAATTTCCATAATGATAAAAGGGAATATTTCACGGCTTACCTGTTCGATTGTCAGGTTGGTGATACCGCAGACCACAAAGAGACAGGCCCCTAAGGGTGGGGTCATCAGCCCCAGATTCAGGGTCACTACCATGATGATGGCAAAATGGAGAGGATCAATGCCCATAGACACGGCAATGGGATGGAAAATCGGAGCCAGGATGAGCAGGGCCGCAGTAATATCCATAAACATGCCCACGATGAGCAGAATCACGTTGATCATGAACAAAATGACCAGGGGGTTTTTGGAAATCCCCATCATGGCTGATGCCAGAAGCTCCGGAATCCGTTCACTGGCAAGAAAAAAACTTAAGATGGAAGCTGCGGACATGAGTAGAAAAATCACTCCCGTACTTTTGGCGCAATCGAGAAAGATCTCGGGCAGGTCTGCCAGTTTCAGGGTCCGGGTCACGAAGAATCCAATGAAAAAGGCATAGAATACTGCCACGGCTGCTGCCTCTGTCGGAGTAAAAAATCCGCCCAGAATTCCCCCTAGAATGATGAAAGGCAGGACCAGGGCCAAAAGGCTTTTTTTGAAAACCCTGAAAATTTCGGCTGCTCCTGCCCGGCGCTCCCGCTTGGGATAATTTCGTTTTACCGCGATCACATATGTCATGGCCATGAGAAAAGACCGATGAGGATACCCGGAATAATGCCGGCGGCAAACAGGCCGGCAATGGAGACCCCCATGATGGATCCATAGATGACCATGATGGTGCTCGGCGGGATGATGGGGCCGATCACCGAGGAAGCTGCCGTAATTGCTGCACTGAAATCTTCATCATACCCGTCTTTTTTCATGGCCGGGATCAGGGTGGATCCGAGGGCGGCTGAATCGGCAACAGCCGCGCCGGTGATGCCTGCAAAAAAGATGGAGGCCAGGATATTGGAATGAGCCAACCCCCCCGGATATGCCCGACCAGCACGTTAGAGAATTCAATCAGGCTTTCGGTGATTTTACATCGGTTCATCAGGTCGCCGGCAATCATGAAAAAGGGCATGGCCATGATAGGGAACATGTCGATACCGGCAAAAAACCGCTGGGGCAGAATGTTCAGCAATACGGTCATGCCGGATTTATAGATGGCGGCCAGGGAGGTCACTCCCAAAGAAAACCCAATGGGCAGGCCGGTGATCAGGAGAACAGCAAAGGTCAGGCCGATGAACAGAGCCATTATTCCTTCTTTCCGGCCACGTCCATGACCGTAATCAAAACCAGTTGAAGCAGAGAAAACAGGCCGCACAGAGGAACTGCCGCCAATACTAAAACCATGGGGACTTGTAGGGCCGGCATGGTCTGGTGCATACCGCTCATGGCCATTTTTGTGCCGAACACCATCAGGATGTACAAAAATATTCCGGTGAGGATTCGGCTGATCCCCTTTAAAAAGATCCGGACCGGCCGGGGCAGCTGTTTGACCAACAGGCTCAGGCCCAGGTGGGTCTCCCGCTTTACCCCCATACTGACGGCCAGCAGTCCCATCCAGATCATGGAATACCGGGCCAGTTCTTCGGTCCAAGGCAAGGGGTTGGTCATCACATATCGGAACAGGATACCGATGAGGGTGGACAAGGTCATGACCATGCCGAAAATAATGCAGGACCAGCCCATCATCTTGTCTAAGCCGTTGCTCAAAGCATCAATGCGAATTCTGAAATTCATTTCTTCTCTCCCTGTGAATGGGACGGGAAATTACAATGCCAGAAACCCCGGGATGTCCGGCTGCTGTTCACATCAGGATACCCCGGGGCTGGGACGTTATCGGGCTTCCGCTTCTGACACTGCTTTTAAGAATTTGTCGATCCAGGTTTTGTCCACCTCCTTTGACAGCCAGTCGATATAACTCTGCTGAACCCGATCTTTAAAGGCATTTCGCTCCGTTTCGGTGGGAGCATAGATTTCAGGCCAGCGGCCTTGAGATCGCCCATCGCTCTTGAATCCAGGAGCCGCTGGGCGCCTCTGTCCGCTACATTGGCCACTTCGGCTGCATCTCTGACCACCTGTTTCAAGCCTTCGGGCAGTGACTGGAACCAGGTTTCGTTGACCATGAACCAGTCTGTTCCATACAGGTGATTGGTCAGGGTCACGTATTTTGGACCTCCTCGAGCTTGGCAATGAGGATCGTGGGCAATGGATTCATCTGGCCGTCAATGACACCGGTCTGAAGAGAGGTGTAGAGTTCAAGCCATGCAATTGGCACAGCAGAACTGCCCAGAAGGGAGATCATCTTAATGTGGCCGGGGTTTTCCATGGTCCTGAACTTCAAGCCAGCCATATCTTCCGGCGATTTCACCTCTTTTTTGTTGTTGGTAAAGGCAAAGAAGCCCCCGGTTTCAGTGGTTTCAAGGCATCGGATGCCGGTTTTGGCCAGGATGTCGGCCCGGATCTCTTCCCCGAACCAGCCGTCATAGACCCGCCAGGCCACATTGTGGTTTTTAAAGGCAAAAGGAATGTCCACCACGGAGATAGTTTTGTAGAACTGAGCAATACCGCCCACAGAAGAGAGGGTGGCCTGGATTACGTTATTCTGCACGTTGACGAAATTTTCCCTTTCCTTGCCCAGGACGCCACCAGGGTAGAGTTCCACTTTGATTCTGCCGTTGGAAGCCGATTCCACTTGGGTCTTAAAGACATTGGCAAAACTGGCCTCATTGGACTCGAAGAGTTTGTCCGGAAACTGAAAGGCAAATTTCATGGTGTAGGTTTCTTTGGCAGAGACAGATCCTGCCATGCACAGCCCCAGAAGGAGCACCAAAAATAACTTTACACATTTTTCCATTACAATATCCTTAACTTAGTGGGTTATTAAGATACGGCGAACCGGCCCCGTTATCATGGGGCTGGCATGCCGCTATAACGCAATAGGCGGCGATCCAGGGTGTCTGAGTACCTTTCCGGGCAGAGATCTGTTCTGCTGTCCATCTTCAAGAACCAGCCGGCCATTGACCATGACATGAGAGATACCGGCCGGAAACTGATCAGGTTCCTGGTAGGTTCCCCTGTCACAGACCGTATCCGGATTAAACACAACAATATCGGCAAAATTTCCGGGTTTTAGGATACCACGATCCCTGATGGCAAATACCTCAGCAGGCTTGCCCGTCATTTTATGTACAGCTTGCTCCAGGGTCAGTATTTTTTCTTGCCGGACATATTGGGCTAAAACCCGTGGAAATGCCCCGAAAACCCGGGGATGGGGTTTGCCCCCCAACAGCCCGTCTGTGCAGACGTTCATTTCAGGCCGCTTAAGAAATTGAATCAAATGATCTTCTTTGCCATAGAAATCCAACATGCCTACGGCATTTTCCTCTTCAAGGAGCAGGTCGAGCACGGCTTCGTATGGATCTTTGCCGGTGAGCTTCCCCAGTTGGATCAAATTTTTCCCAATGAACTGTCGGTTCTTAAGGTTCGGGCACTGGTAATGTAAATACCATCCAATCCGGCAAAGGTTACAAAATTGTCCCAGTCCCCGGTATCGGATTGAATATCGCGGATCATATCCCGGCGCAGGGCTTTGTCTTGAAGCCTTTCCAGGAGCCTCTCCGTGCCCCCGTCATGGGCCCAAGGGGGAGGATTGCACCAAGCATGGTGGATCCGGCCACATAGGGGTATTGGTCAAAGGAGACCAAAATTCCCTCTTTCGCAGCCCGGTCCAGCATCTCAAATATCTGGGGAAGCTTGTCCCAGTTTTTCCGTCCACAGATTTTCATATGGGAAAAATGAATTTTGCGTCGGACTCCCGGCCGATGTGGAACACCTCTTCCATGGAAGGCAATATCCCATCGGCTTCGCTGCGCTGGTGGATGACAAAGACACCATTCCGTCGGGCTACCACATGGCAGAGCTCGATAAGTTCTCTGGTATCGGCATAGGCGCAGGGTATATAGATCAAGCCAGTGGACAATCCTAATGCACCGGCATCCATCTCCCGTTCCAGGATGGTGACCATGGCCTTGAGATCTTTTTTCCCGGCAGTTCTGTCTGCCAGTCCCATGGCTTCCATTCGGATGTTGCCGTGTGGCACAAGGTAACCGGCATTCGGTGCTATGCCCTTGCTCTCCATGAGGCTGAGGTATCCTCTGGTGGTTTTGTAAGTCCAGTCAATGCCGTCGCTATCTCCGCTGAGACCCGCCAGGTTCTTCCGCCAGGGCACGATATATGAAATGGGAAGAGGCGCCATGGCAATGCCATCCTGGCCCAGGATTTCAGTGGTGATCCCCTGTCGGATCTTGGCCGGCACAAAAGGATCCACAAGCAGGGCCAGGTCAGAGTGACTGTGGGTATCGATAAACCCGGGCAGATCACCCCTCCCTGGGCATCAATGACCTTTGGGGCGCCTCCTGTGGCATCCAGGTTGCCAATGGCCGCGATTTTTTCCTTCTGGATACTGACATCCGCTGCCATTCCCTTTCGTCCTGTGCCGTCCACAACAATTCCGTTCTTTATGATCACATCCATATTCTTGTCCTTGTCAGGAAGTGTTTTTGTCTTATCCCTTCATCATTCGATCCAGGATACGATCCGGATCCAGGTCCGGATCCACCGCCTCGGGCAGCCCTGTGATTTTTTTGGCGGCATCCACATCCTTGAGGCCGTTGCCCGTGGCAATGACCACCACTTTTTCCCAAGGGGCAAAGGCTCCGGTTTGTGCCAGGAGTCGTGCGCCCCCAACCCCGGCAGCCCCCGAAGGCTCAGCAAATATGCCTTCGGTGCGGGCAAGAAGCAAAACGCTGTCGAGAATGGCTGTATCTGTCAGGGTTACAAAGGTTCCACCGGAAGTCCGGACCGCTTCCAGAGCAGCCTGGCCGTCGCTGGGATATCCGGCGGAGATGGAATCGGCAATGGTATGTGCCTGAATCCTTTGGATGGGTTTGCCGGTGCGGAATGCATCGGCAATAGCGGCGCTCCCCCGGGCCTGAACCCCGATGATCCTAGGAATGTGGGGGATAAGACCGGCCTGGTGGAGATCAGAGAATCCTTTATATACGCCTGAGATAATATTGCCGTCCCCTACGGTAACGATCACGGCGTCAGGGCATTGGTAGCCCATCTGCTCCCAGATTTCAAAGGAAACCGTCTTTTTTCCCTCGCGGGTATAGGGATTGGTTCCAGTGTTTCGATTGAACCAACCCTGGCACCTGGAAAGAGTCTCACAAAGCGTGAATGCCCGGCTGTAATCTCCTTTAACCAGACAGACCCGGGCACCGTAAATCATGAGCTGGACAATTTTTGCCATAGGTGCAGTTTCCGGCACAAAAATCATGGCATCAAGTCCTGCCGCTGCTGCCAGGCATGCCATGGATGTCCCGGCATTGCCTGTGGATGCGGTGGAAACCGTATGGATATTATTTTCTCGGCAATGGGCCAAAATCATGAGACTGGCCCGATCCTTAAATGAACCGGAAGGATTTAGCGTGTCATTTTTGATCCACAACCGATCCAGTTTCAATTCATTGCCCAGACGATTTGCCCTGGTCAGGGGAGTCATGCCTACGGCCAGGTCCAAGGGAGAGTTATCTATACTGTTAGGATAAAACGGCGCATAACGCCATAAAGAAGTGTCCCGATTTTGAGCCAGTGCTTCGGGGGTCATCAATGGCCGGATCTTGTTGTAGTCATAACGGGCATCCAGGTTGCCGCTACAGTCAGGACAGGTATATAGAATTTCCCCGGGTGGGAAGGATTTACCGCAGGAGATGCAGATCCAGTTAAGCAGGTGGTTGGCAGCCATGTCGTGCTCCATAATTAAAGCTTCTGGCACAGTATCACTATATATTGTATCCAATATATCGGATGCAATATATAAAGTCAAACTTTGAAAAACAGAGAACAGTGAAAATTTTTGTCCTAAGGCTGCCGCCACCCTCCGTCGTTGGCAACACCAGCAAGCAAGCTGTTGAAACAGTTCAGGGGAACTCCTTCCGGCCTGAGGCAGACACCTCCGGGAGGGATTCTTGCCGATTGGTCCAACATGGCTTTTCATTGGCAGCTGGACATCAGTTATCTGACAGGAGTCCCGGTACCGACCGCCCTGATTTTCACGACCACAGCCGCGGCAGCCGCTGGAAAAATTTAGGAAACATGGCCGTTGATGCTACTGAAAAAACTTTGACCGCCCCGCTTTTTCGGGATGCCGTCCGTGTCAAGGTGTGATAGAATCTGTTCCGGAAAGTTTACGAGAAAAGGAGAAATGCCGATGCGGCGCAAGGAAAAGCAGATCACAGATACCGAACGGATAAAACAGCTCCTGGAACAGGCACAGGTCTGCCGCCTGGCCATGGTGGACCAGGGGCATCCCTATGTGGTGCCGTTGAATTTCGGGTACCGGGATGGGTCCCTGTATTTTCACAGTGCACTGGAGGGCCGGAAAATCAATGTGCTTAAGGCGAATCCCCATGTCTGCTTTGAGGTGGATGAGCTGGAGAAAATCAACAGGGCGGCTCAGGCCTGTGACTGGGGGGTGTCATTCAGAAGCGTCATCGGCACGGGCACGGCCCGGATTCTGGAGACGTTGGTGGAAAAAAAGACCGGCCTGGATATCATCATGGCCCACTATTCAGGCCGGTCTTTTAACTATCCGGAAGAGATGCTGGAAAAAACCGCCGTGATCCGGGTGACCATCCATGAAATGACCGGCAAGCAGGGGTGATGGGTGATGCATGATCGACTCTGACCGGTCAGGAACAGCTCAGAAATTGATCTGCCACTTGATGCTGTAATGGGTGGTTTCGGCATCATTGGTTTCCACACCGCCGAACCGGTTGATTTGCGGTACAAAAAGATACCTGGCACCGGCGTGACCATGATATTGGCATAATAACTCCAGACGTCGTCATCAACGGCCAGGGTGTCGCTGACCCGGACTTTGGCATCGATTCGGGCGTTGCTGTGCAAAGATTGTTTGTCCTGTGAATGCTGTTCTGATGACCGGTTCCGGGTGTGCCGGGACAAAAAAAGGCATGCTCTCATGATTGCTCTGGAGAAAGCCCATGTGCCTGTTGACAGAAATGACAGACCATGATAGCTCATGTGGGCAATTTGAACCATAGTCGAGCCGGAAACCGTGGATAAAGAAAAAACCAGATCCGAAAATGAAGATCTGACCCTGAGGGCCATCAACGGCATTAAAAACATGCTGTTCAGCAACGAGATCACCTCAGCGCTCCGGCTCAATGCAAGAGATTTGTCAAAACGGCTGGACATGAGCCCCACCCCAGTGATTCAAGCCTTGAAGCTGCTGCACTTCCAGGGGATACTGGGGCATGTTCCCAACAAGGGATATTTTCTGGAAACCAATACCCCGCAGATGATCCAGGACATCTTTCACCTTCGCATGGCCCTGGAAATTGCCGGTCTCGAAACCCTTCCGGACCGGATCACATCAAACGGCTGGCGGGAACTGGAAACTGCCGTGGCCACCCACCTGGATGCCCTGGAAAAGGATTCGGCCAGGCATGTGCTTCTGGCGGATATGACATTTCATACGACCCTGGCCAGGATATCCAGCGGTTCGGCCGGGGAGCGGCTGATGCGAAACCTGTTTGAAATGCTGTACCTGAAAAATCGCGGGGTGGTGCTGTATATTTCCCCCCGGCAGCGGTTCGGCACGCACCACCAGGTGATCCTGGGTCATCTGAAAAAAAGCGATGTCAAAGCGGCCCGGGAATCGCTGCGGCATCACCTGACCGCCGTCCGGGATGCGGTCCTGTCCAGCATGGAATCCCAGACAGGCCCGGACCTGGACCTGAAATGGTGACGTTCATTTCATCTGAATCACGACCGGTTTTCATTGACAAACAAGGGTGAAAAACGCGGATCAGCCACTTGACACATGGGGATATTTTTGGTAACGAATTTGCAATTGCATTTGTAATTGTATTTTTTTGCCGTGCATTTCCCAGGAATTAACAAAAGAAAAAAAGGAGTATTGTTCTTATGAAAAATCGATTCTTTTCTGTCTGGCCATTGTCTTTCTGGTCACCCTGTCTTCTTCGGCAGGGGCCGAAACCGTTTTGAAAGTGGCCAATGCCGGTCCGGAAAATCCGGACAACCGGACCGTCAAGGCCCTGAAAATTTTCGAATACCAGGTGGAAAAAGGTACGGATGGTGCCGTGGATGTCCAGGTGTTCCACGCCCGGAAACTGGGCGATGAAAGAGAAGCCCTTGAGGGAATCCGCATGGGGACCATTCAGATGGGCACTCTGTCTTCAGGACCGGTGCCCGGATTTTTGAACGCGGTCATGCTTTATGATATTCCCTTTTTGTTTTCCAGCGCCCCGGCGGCCTGGGAGTTTTTTGAAGGCGAAACCGCTGCCCGGTTCAATCAGGCGTTTCTGGACAAGACCGGGGTGCGGATCCTGGCGACCACGGAAAACGGATACCGTCATTTCACAAACAACGTCCGTCTGGTAAAGGCACCGGCGGACATGGCCGGGCTCAAGGTCCGCACCATGCAGAATCCGGCCCATATGGCCCTGGTCAAGGCCCTGGGATCCGATCCCACCCCGCTGCCGTTTGGAGAATTGTATATGGCACTGCAGCAGAATGTGGTGGACGGCATGGAATGTCCCATCGTTCTGATCCATGACATGAAATTCTATGAAGTACAGAAATACATGGTTCTGGACGGACACCTGTACAACCCCCTGTTCATTTTCATGAATGACCGGTTTTATTCCAAAAAACTGACCCCGGAACAGCAGCAGGTGGTGGCAGATGCCGCCAAAACCCTGGCAGCCAACCACAATGGGTTCAGTCAGGAAGCCAATATCAAGGGTGTGGAAGCGTTGAAGGCCAAGGGCATGGAAATCTACAAACCCACGGTTGAAGAACAGGCTCAGTTCAGAGCCCAGGCCCAGCCGGCAGCCCTGGAGTTCATCACTGAAAAAATCGGAAAAGACTGGGTGGACAGCGCCCTGGCGGATGCGGCCGTTGCTGAAAAGAAAATCGGGGATCGGGCCGATCAGATTATTGCCGATATCATTCAGTCCGCCAATGACATGTTGAAAACACTCCCATAGATGAAGTGCCTCTGATGAAATGGATGAACGTTTTTTCCAGAGCCGTCCAGCGGCTGGTCCGGCTTCAGAACCGGTTCTGCCGCTGGATGCTGCTGGTGTTGGGCATTGCCATGACCGTATTGATCCTGTTCCAGGTATTTTTCGGTTCGTGATCTATGTGCCGTTTCCCTGGAGCGAGGAGTGTGCCCGGTATCTGATGATTTGGACGGGCATGCTGGGCAGTGTGATCGCACTGGAAAAACAGCGCCACATCGGCGTCACGTTTCTGGTTGAAAAATTGCCCCGGCACTTGGAATCCATGGCATTTGTCCTGGTCCAGGCCGGCATGGCCCTGTTTTTGGCCGTTTTCTGCTGGCAGGGCATCCGGTTTGCCGGATTCAACGCGGATCAGGCCTCCCCGGCCATGGAGATCTCCATGCTGATTCCGTTTTCCGCGATTCCGGCCGGCTGTGCCATGATGATCATTGTCATCGTGGACAACCTGCTGAGCCGGGCGGTTTCTTCGGAAGCCGGCGGTGACGCTTCCCCCTCCGCGCCATCCGGCAGTGGACGAAATTAGGAGACATCCATGGTAATCTGGACGCTCATACTGGTGTTTCTGGGGACCATGGTGCTGGGGTTTCCCGTGGCATTCTGCCTGGGAATCACCTCCCTGGTGGTCCTGTTGATAGGTGATGTGCCGCTGTTGCTCATTGCCCAGCGGATGTTCACCGGGATCGATTCGTTTCCGCTGATGGCCGTGCCCTTTTTTGTTTTGGCCGGGGAGTTGATGAACCGGGGCGGCACCACCCGGCGCCTTATCGATTTTGCCAATGTCCTGGTGGGGCGGGTTCCAGGGGGACTCGCCCATACCAATATCCTGGCCTCCATGTTTTTCGGGGGAATTTCCGGATCTGCCGTGGCCGATGCCGCTGCCATGGGCACCATCCTGGTACCGGGTATGACCCGGAAAGGGTTTCCGGCCGGGTTTTCCGCCGCGGTGACCGCCGCTTCCGCCACCATGGGACCGATTATTCCCCCTCCATCCTTATGGTGCTGATGGGGGTCACCACCGGGCTTTCCATCGGCGGCCTGTTTGCCGCCGGTATTGTCCCGGGGCTGATATTGGGGCTGTCCATGATGGGGTTGAGTTTTTTCATGGCATTGCGGTACGGGTTTCCCAGGGAATCAATTCCTTTGAGTCCCGGGATTATTTTTAAGGAGTTTGTGTCCGCGTTTCCCGCCCTGCTGGCGCCGGTCATTATTCTGGGCGGGATCCTGGGCGGGATTTTCACTCCCACGGAATCCGCAGCCGTGGCCGTTCTGTATGCGTTTCTGCTTGGCCGGTTCATCTATAAAGAGCTGTCCTTCAAAGACCTGGGCCGGATTTTCGTGGAAAGCGGCACCACCACGGCGGTCCTGCTCCTGATCATCGGCATGGCCAATATCTTTGCCTGGATTCTGACCTCGGAACAGATTCCCACCCGGATCGCCGGTGCCATGACCGCTTTAACCGACAACCCCTATCTCATTTTGATGATCATCAACGTGTTTCTGCTGTTCATCGGCATGTTTCTGGAAGGCGGGGCCGCCATTATCATCCTGGCCCCGACCCTGCTGAGTGTGACCGGTGCCCTGGGGATCGATCCGCTCCATTTCGGGCTGGTCATGGTTCTGAATATTGCAGTGGGACTGCTCACCCCGCCGCTGGGGGTCTGTCTTTTTGTGGTCTGCGGCGTCACCGGCATCAGTCTGAGCCAGATCATCCGGTCCGTGCTGCCGTTTCTGGCACTGGAACTGGTGGTGCTTCTGCTGGTGACCTATGTGCCCTCAGTCATTCTATGGATTCCCGGTCTTCTGGGTTACATGTGACGGCCTGATGTACCGGATACAAAATTTTGGAAAAAGGAAATACGATGACAGCGATTCAGATGTCGGAAAGCATCCGCGAACTGCGATATTCAGTGATTCGGGAAATGGGCCAGCTGGCCCTGGGCATGGATGATGTGATCAATCTGGGCATTGGGGAACCTGATTTTCCCACCCCGCCTCCGATCACGGCCCGGGCGTTTGAGGATGCGCAAAACGGCTGTACCCATTACACCCCGTCCCAGGGAGACCCGGAGCTGCTTCAGAAACTGGCGGATCATCTGAGCACCGACACGGAACAGCCCGTGACCCCGTCCATGATCCTGGTGACTCACGGTGCCATGGGCGCGCTTTCGGCCGCCTTCAGGACCCTGCTGGAACCCGGGGAGGAGGTGCTGGTGATGGAACCTCACTTCCCGGACTATCTGGCCCACATCGCCTTTGCCCGGGGCGTTGCCGTGCCAGTGGAAACCCGGTTTGACCAGGGGTTCTTTCCGGATCCTGATGCGGTTGAGGCCGCCGTCACCCCCCGAACCCGGATCATATTGCTCAACTCCCCCAACAATCCGACAGGGTCGGTTCTTTCCGGAGACCTGCTGGACCGGATAGCGGATATTGCCCGTCGGCACAACCTGGTGGTGATCTCCGACGAAGTCTATGACCGGATCGCGTTCACGGGCCGGCCGGAATCCATCTATACCCGGCCGGGTATGGATGGCCGGACCCTGGTGGTCAAATCGTTTTCCAAGACCTATGCCATGACCGGCTGGCGCATCGGGTTCTGTTACGGGCCTGAAACGCTCATCAGCCAGATGCTCAAGGTGGTGAATTACTCCACGGCGTGTGCCTCCAGCGTGGGGCAGCGGGCTGCCATTGCGGCTTTGGACCTGGACTCCGGGGTGATCCAGCAGATGACGGACAGGTTTGAACAGCGGGTCAACCTGGTATGTGAGCGACTGGAAGCCATGCCGGGTATCCGCCTGGTCCGGCCCCAGGGCAGTTTTTATGTGTTTGCCGACGTACACCGCATTCACCCTGTTTCCAGGGAATTTGCCGTCCGTCTGCTCAACAGCCAGCAGGTGGTGGTGGTGCCGGGCTACGCGTTCGGCAACAACTGCGAAGGATGCATCCGCATCGCCTGTACCCTTTGCCGGGAACGGCTGAGCCAGGCCATGGACCGGATTGAACAATTCGTGATGGCCCTGGCGGGGAAATCGAATGAAATCGGATCTCCTGGCCGGTCTGGAGGCGGTTCTGGGGAAGGACCGGTGCCTGACCGATCCTGAGGACCGGACTGCGTATTCCTATGACATGTTTGCCCGGGGGCTTCCGGATCTGGTGGTTTTGCCGGAAACCACCGGCGAGGTGTCCGCCGTGCTGGCCCTGGCCCATCAGCACAAAATGCCCGTCACCCCAAGGGGAGCCGGCACCAGCCTGACAGGTGGCCCGGTCCCGGTCAAAGGGGGCATGGTCATGGCCATGACCCGGATGACCCGGATCCTGGAATTTCGGTCACGGACCGGCTGGTGCGCACCCAGCCAGGGTGGTGACAGCCGATCTCCAGGCCCGGGCGGCGGCCCGGGGACTGTGTTATCCGCCCAATCCCACCTCGGCCGATTACTGTACCATCGGCGGGAACATCGCCACCAACGCCGGTGGTGCCAGCGGAGTCAAATACGGGGTCACGGCCGATTATATTCTGGGGTTGACCGTGGCCCTGGCGGATGGCCGCGTTATGACCACGGGCGGTCCCTGTATCAAGTCCGTGTCCGGGTTTGATTTCAAACGGGCTTTCTGCGGCAGTGAAGGTCTTTTGGGTGTGATCACCGAAGCCTGCCTCAGGCTGATTCCGGCCCCGGCGCCGCCTCGGACCAGCCTCGCCTGTTTTGGCACCATGGAAGCGGCAGGGGAAGCTGTTGCCGCCATCATTGGAGACGGCCTTACCCCATGCACCATGGAGATGATGGATGACCGATTTCTGGCAGCCGTATCCCGGGTCTACGGACTGTCTTTTCCCGAAGGGGCTGGCGCGGCCCTGCTGGTGGAATTTGATGACGGACCGGACCGGTGGCCGGATCAGGAAAGGCGGCTTTCCGTTGCCTGCAGGAGCGCCGTTTCCTTAGCATCGGCCCAAACCGAACAGGACCGGGCAATCCTGTGGCAGGCCAGAAAAGGGGCACCGCCGCCCTGGTCAGGCAGGCCGGATTCTTGCAGACTCTGGATTTTGCCGTGCCGGTTTCCTGCATTGCCCGGGCCATCCGGGGCATCCAGGCGATCGCCTCGAACCAGGGCCTGGAAATGGTGCTTATCGCCCATGCCGGGGATGGTAATCTTCATCCCATGGTCATCTATGATCCGTCAGACCCTTTGCAGAAAAAGGCTTTTGAAACCGCTGAGAAACAGATGTGCCGGTTTGTTCTTTCCCTGAACGGGACTCTGTCCGGGGAACACGGGATCGGTGTCGAAAAGGCCGGTTACCTGGCTGATGAACTGACTGAGGTCGCGATTTCGCTGGGAAAAGACCTGAAACGGTTGATGGATCCGGCCGGGATTCTCAATCCCGGGAAATGCGGGTGGTAACGGGGAATCCATGATCCGCGCCTGCCAGGAGTTGGAACCGGTGTGCGAGCGGTGCGGCCGCTGCCTTTCCGTGTGCCCGGTCTACCGGGAACTGAGGATTGAAACCGTTTCACCCCGGGGCCGGCTGGATCTGATCCGGGCAGTGACACACCAGGAGATCCAGCCGAAAAGCGGTACCGGTCTTCCATTCACTCCTGCCTGCAATGTCTGGGATGTACGGATGCGTGTCCCAAAGGAGTGGATGCGGCCGCATTGATCCGGGCGGAAAAAGCGCGGATGGTGTCAGAATCAACAGATACCGGACTGAAACTGGAAACCTGGGGCCTGAATCTGGCCCTGGGACACCGCCCTTTTCTGTCCCGGACCGCCCGCATTCTGAACATTTTCCTTTCAGGGTCCAATCCTTTGTCAGAAGATGACGGCCCGGGTCCAGCCATCCGGCATCTTCCCCTGTTTCTGCCCCAGGCTCTGGCCGGCCGGCCCATGCCGGAACTTTATCTCCGGCAGCGGGCAGATGAATGGCCCGAAGTGATCGATCCTCCGGCCCACCGCTCCGTTCAGGGGGAGGTGTTTCTGTTTACGGGCTGTTTTTTCGGATTTCTGGATACCCGGCCGCTGGTTGCGGCCATCCGGGTGCTGGGGGAAAACGGCATCCGGGTTCTGCTGCCCCGGTCCCAGGCTTGCTGTGGCGCGCCCGCCTCCCTGAGCGGCCATGCCGGCCTGCTGGGAAAACCGGCCGGCAGAATCTGGCGGCCCTGGACGGTGGGATTCCCGTGCTTACCCTGTGTGCCACCTGCGGCAATACCCTGAAAAACGAGTATCCGGCCCGGTTTGGTCAGGATGCCCACGATCGTCATCTTGCAGAACGGCTTTCCCACAGGGTTTGCGACATTACTGAATACCTGGCCGGGCGGGATCATTTGGTTTTAGGTCCCGTGCCCCTGAACCGGCGGGCCGCCGTTCATCTGCCCTGTCACTTGAACCGGGGCATGCATGCCGGTTCCGCTGTTGCCGCTTTTCTCAAACAACTGCCCGGGCTGGATATCCAGCCGCTTGACGGCGCGGGTGAATGCTGCGGCGGGGGCGGACTCTGCGCTTTGAAAAACCCGGATCTTTCCGGAAAGCTGGGCCGAAAAAAAGCCCGGGCCGTGATTCAGAGCCATCCGGATCTGGTGACCACCCCCTGCCCGGGCTGTCTGATTCAGATCAGGGCGCACCTTAAAATGTCGGATTCCCGTAAAGGGATGGGTGCCCGGATCCGGGCCGTGCATCCCGTGGAACTGGCGGCCCGGACTTGGCAGACTTGACAACCGGACCGTTACTTTTTTCTGAAAAATCTCGGCCATCATGCACCGGGCACTGCCGCCCCCCACCTGTTCGATGGTGTCCAGCTCCATGGGAAGGGTCTTGCCGTATCGGGCCAGCCGCTCTATCTGAAGCGGGGTAAACCCCTGTTCCGCGCGCCGGGACATAACAATCAGGGGACGGCCGCCGGCGGAGTTGACCTGCAGAATGTTGCCGCAGAAATGGTTCTCCATCTGTTCCATGGATATTTCGATCACATCAAACGATTGCTCCAGCGAAGTTTTGACCTGTTCCCGCTGGGCCGGATCCGGAATACAGTCCAGGCATATAACGGCGAACCGGTCCCCGATGCTCATGATCACATTGGTATGATAGATGGGACGGCCGCTGGAGCTGCGCGTATCGAACAGTATCCCTTCCTTGTAGAACCGAAGCCGGATAAAATTGTCAAATTGGGCTTCGTGGCAGCGGTGGGACCGGGCGGCATACACCACCTCGGCCCGGTGGTCGATCACCATGCTCCCCGTGCCTTCCAGAAACCGTTCACGTTCGTCCAGGGCGCCCACGTGAATCACATTCCGAATCTTGTATCCATTGGCCACCAGCAGTTTTTCCACATCTTCGGGCCGCCGTTCATACCGCCGGCTGATGGCAGCCATGGGGTAGGTGATCAGGGTGCCGTCGTGTTCCGTGGAAAACCAGTTGTTGGGGAAAATGGCGTCAGGGGTTCTTGGGTATTCCCTGACCGGTTTTTCCAGGATCAATACCGTGACCCCTTCCTGCCTCAGTCTGTCCACCATGGCCTGAAACTCGGCATTGGCTTTCTGATTGATCTCTGTCTCCGACAAATCCAGGGGATGCTGGAATTCATTGTCCTGCCCGGTTTCCTCGTTGAACCCGAAGTCATGGGGCCGGACCATGAGCACGGTGTCGGTGGTTCTGGATACATCCAACATGGCAGCGCCTCATAAAAATTCAATTTCATTTGCAATTTCATTTTTACCATGATAATTTTCCTTCGTCAAGAGGTGTAAAATGACAACGGAAAGAACCGGATAGCGGCCGCTTTGATTCAGCCGCCCTGTTTGTTTCCGGAAAAATGTGATAGGTAAAACAGATAACCCGTTGAAAAGGAAAAACCCGTCCCATGACATCAGACCATCCAACCGGCACATACACCTGCCGGGAATACAGAGAGGAAATGATCCTTCTGGCACTGCAGAAAAAACTGGCGGCCCCGGACCTGCCTTCTGAGGAAAAGCAGCGGATTCTCAGGGAAATTGCCGAAGTGGAGGCCCGGATGGGCATGGACTGAGAGGCGGTGAGCCGCTCAATACTCAAGGATAATTTC
>LQAI01000059.1_pt1 | contig 69085 bp, 63 predicted proteins | sample 1535821 | NCBI WGS metagenome assembly LQAI01 (sample SAMN04331586, study PRJNA305678) | bioreactor metagenome | isolation source: bioreactor_5 inoculated with Wadden Sea sediment 1st replicate of a... | place: Germany:Bremen
TTTTTTTATCTATACGGTTTCAGGGAATAGTTCTTCCTCAAGCTCTTTGATGCCAGCAGGAAGACCTACGTCAGGAACCCTGTCGCTGACAGAATCACACAGGATGTATGATTGAGCCAGAACAACACGTCTGTTCCTGCGATGAACTTGACCAGCTGATGCTCGATCGATCAGAGGGTCATCTGGTAATAGTCATAGCGCTCGATGACCATGAACCCTGTACGGGTATAGAGCGAGAGAGCTCCGGGGTTCTGTACAGCTACTTCCAGTTCTATCGGTCTGCCGGGATACTCGTTCGCTGCTTCAGCGATCTTGTACTCCAGCAGAGCCCTGCCGATCCCCCGCTTCCGGTAAGCAGGCAGGACACACAGTCCGTGGATATAGCAGCGGTCCTCTGAAGTGACCATGCTTGCCATGGCGATGGGTCTCCCATCGAGCACAGCGACCGAGAGGCTTCTTCCTGGAACCCCGAAGGTCCCCTCCAGGTACCGTGCTCCATCCTCGGGAGAGTCTCCGAAGGAGATACCCGCAAGGATCAGTAGATCAGGTTCATCAGGACCCTCTGCCCTGCGGATCTCCACAGGAGAGACCGGAACAGGGTCCTTCCGGAGATCATCCTCCAGACGCATGAGGTACTCAGAGAACTCGAAGACAGCTCCTGCATGCTCTGCAGCGGCTCTGCCGCTCTCTGACTGCTTGGGGATCACGAAGAGCAGGCGCTTGCAGTCACGCCGCTTGAGCTCCTGCTGCGCCGCTTCGAGCAGCAGGGAGAAGTACCCCCGTCTTCGATGATCGGGATGCGTGAAGGCAGAGAGCTCCCCTTCAGTGTCCGTGGGCGTGAAGAGATTGATGACCGCCAGAGCCATGTGGTCCTCACGGAGTATGAAGGTATTGTACTGCCCCTCTCTCCTGAAGCTCTCATCGAACTCTACGGTATAGGGGATCGTATCATGGGTGCTGCACACAGCTGCAAGAGCGATGATCTCCTGTCTCTGTGCTTCTGTGGGAAAATCGATGGGTATGATCTGCATCAGCTTCACTGCTCCTCCGTGTTGGGACCTGTCATCAGCAAGCAGGCAGCTGCTGTCGCCTGTTCACCTGAGATATCCATGGTACTGCATAGCTGCAGGGTACGGCAAGAGCTCAAGACGCAGAGATGTCATGCAGAGATAGACTGAGAGTAAGAGCGCGTAAGAGAGAGTATATGTATGTATGTATGTATGTATGTATGTGAGCAAGAGAGTGCAGCCATCAGGCAGACTGCCTGATGGCTGCAGGTGTAAGAAAAGAAGAATTGGAAGAATAGGAAGCATAGGAGGAACAGTGAGATCAGGATCACAGGATCACAGCACCTCGCTGTGGGTATCCCCCATCAGAGATCCTCTGCTGTGATACCGTTCTCAGACAGCAGGGTTTCGATGTAGACCGGCTCCCCGGTCCTGATCGATCTCTGGGCTGCAGCTCCGATGACCACCGACCAGAAGCCGTCTGCCACAGTAGCCGTGTTCGTCGGTCTTCCCATGATGTTGTCGACGAAGTTCCTGTGTTCGAAGAAGGTCGCACCTGAATGCCCGAGGGCCTCTATATGAGAGGGATACTTCGGGGTGGAGATCCTGGCAGGCATCGATTCCCCGCAGTGGATCTGCATCGAGCTTGCGACTCCCTGCTCTGTGAGGAAGTCCTGAGACTCGGACACTTTCAGTCTGCCCTGATCACCACAGAGGACCAGCTCCTCATAGAACATGGGAGAGAACATGCACAGCATGAAGTTCGCCCTGATCCCGTTGGCATAATCCACGATGACCATGGCATTATCGAGGATGTCAGAGGCTTTCCCATCATAGGTGAACTCGGTGAAGTTCACATCCTGACTGCCCGAGGCATAGACCTTGACCGGCCTGGAGGCAGCGAAGAGGTTGAACAGGTCGAAGTAGTGACAGCACTTCTCAACGAGAGTGTCACCTGAGTACTCTGAGAACTTGTTCCATTGATGCACTTTGTCGATGAAGGGGATGCGCTGTTCGGTGATGGTGATGGCCTTGATCTCCCCGATGCTCTTTCGCTCCAGGGCTTCATGGATCGCTTCGGTATAGATGGACTTGTATCGGTACTGCAGACCGATCTGAAAGACTGCAGGATGCTTCGCGGCGATCTGTGTGATCTCCCAGGCATCGGCGATGGTGGTCGCCATCGGTTTCTCCATCAGGATATGTTTTCCCGATGCTGCGGCGGTCCGGATCACTTCGATGTGGGTATAGTTCGGGGTCGCTATGATCAGCCCGTCCACCTCAGGGTCATTACAGGCCTCTTCGAGCGTCTGATAGATCACCAGCTCCCGGTCTGTGACATAGGCAGCGAAGGAGTCCTTCGCTGCCTTCTGACTGTTGGGATGCGGGTCATAGATGCCCTTGATCGTGGCATGTCCCTCATAGAGCGTATTACGTATATGCTCCTGACCGTTCACCCCGGTACCGATGACGTTGAAGGTCATCGTCGGTGCGATCTTACGGGTAAGATACCGGTCCTCTTCAGCGAGATAGGCGAGTCTCGGGTTATAGGCGTACATTCTGTGTATCTGCATGGTCGTGTGCTCCTTATCGTGCAGTCATGGTTCTGGTCCGGTCCTTTCCGGACTATCCTTTGATGGCCCCTTTGGTGATCCCGCTGATGATGTACTTCTGCATGAAGATGTAGAGAATGATCATCGGAGCCATACTCAGCAGAAAACTGGCAAAGGCAAGATTGAAGTCGAAGGTGTACTGGTTCTTGAACTGGAACTGGAACAGCGGCAGGGTCCACTGCAGATGGTTCTTGTTGAGGACCAGCAGCGGCAGCAGGAAGTCATTCCAGATCCACAGACCGTCTATGACGATCATCGTAGCGATCATGGGCTTGAGCAGGGGGAAGATGATGAACAGGTAGGTCTTGAAGACCGAGCACCCGTCCATATAGGCAGACTCCTCGAGTTCCAACGGGATCGATCTGAGATACCCGACGAATAGGAAGGCCCTTTCTTGAAGGTATAGGTCAGGTAGAGCAGGATCAGTCCGGGGAACGAGAGCAGCCCATACGGCTGAAGAGTTTGATCGTCGGGAGCATCACGACCTGAAAGGGTACGAAGATCCCGAAGACTGTCAGCATGAAGATAACCTTGAAGTAGAACCTGTCCATATTCCTCACTACCGCATAGGAGAACAGCGGGACCAGGAGGATCTCACCAAGCAGGGATACGGCAGTGATCACGATCGAGTTCAGGAAGAACCTGAAGTAGTGGGACTTCCCCAGTACCGCAGCAAAGTTATCGAGGTAGAGGCTGCCCGGGAGAGCGAAGAAACTCGCAGCGGACTCACTCGGGGTCTTCAGAGCGGTAACGATCGTGATATACAGGGGGATCAGGATGGTCACCGCCCCCGCTGTGAGCAGCAGATGGAGCAGGATGTCACCGGTAGGGTTTCGCTGTCTCATAGCTGTCCTGCCTCCTTCGTGCGTAAGACGGTGATCTGCAGGATGGAGATCACGGCGATGAGCAGGAACAGGGAGAGCGAGAGGGCACTTGCGAACCCGAAGCGCATCTCCTCGAACCCCTTCTTGTAGATCAGGATACCGATCGATTCGGTAGCGGTCCCGGGACCTCCTCCGGTCATACCCTTGATGATGTCGAAGACCATGATCCCCGACTTCACCGTAAGGACCAGATTCATGCTGAATACCGGTATGAGAAAGGGAAAGACGATCTTCCTGAACTGCATGAAGCTCCCTGCCCCATCGAGGATTGATGCTTCGATGAGCTCTGAGGGGACGGTCTGCAATCCTGCGAGGATCAGTACCGTAGGTACGGCACACTCCCTCCAGACACTGACGAAGAGCACCACCCAGAAGACCGCTTCAGGGTTGCCCATCAGATTTCGCTGGAGGAACGCGATAGAGAAGAGGTCCCCGATCCTCGGTACTGCGTGGTAGAAGATCTGGTCGAAGACCAGCCCCACCACCACAAGTGAGATGATCGCCGGGAAGAAGTAGATCGCCCTGAAGAGGTTCTTCGCCCGTATGTTCGCATTGAGCATAAGACCGATGATCAGAGCCAGCACATTGATGATCAGTACCAGATAGAGGGCATACCGCAGGCTGAAGGCGAAGGAGTTCAGCACCCGGTTGTCCGAGAAGAGATTCCGGTAGTTCTCCAGATCGATGAAGTCATAGCTCTGGCTGATCCCGTTCCAGTCGGTCATGCTGTAGTAGATACCCAGCAGCAGGGGGACCATGAAGAACAGTCCATACAACACTACTGCAGGGAGGGTGAAGGTCGTATAGGTCAGGCGTTCAGCAGGTGTCTTTCGTCGTGCCACACAGACTCTCCTTGTAAGAAATGGGTTCAGGCAGCAGAAGGAGTACACATCGGGTGAGTTCGCCCCGCCGGTACTCCTCCTGCCCGCCGGTACTCCTCCTGCCCTGCCGGCAGGATACTACTGCTGCGGTCTACCGAAGATCATGTTCATCTCGTTGAGGAAGTTATCCATGTCTTTGTCGATGATATACTGCTGGATGGCAGTGTTGGATCTGCTCGACCCGCCAGGTGCATACTTGTGTCTGATGTTCCTGAAGGAGTCACCTGCCTGTACATAGGCAACTACCGGTCCTGAGACATCGGAGTTGAACGTGACGCCCTTGAGGGCCGAAGGAGAGCCGTCGGTATCGGCATAGAGCTGACCGATCTCAGGGGATGCCACGAAGGAGACGAACTTCCTGGCAGCATCTATGGTCCTCTGGTCCTTGTTCCCTATCACCAGAGCCAGATCCACACCGTATTCCACCCGGGTCTTCCGGCCGTGCTCGGCAGGGAGGGCGAACATGCTGTAGGATAGCTCAGGATTGGCTTTGTTGATCGATGGGATAGCCCAGATGCCCTGCCAGAACATGAAGGAGTTCCCCTTGGCGAATTCGAAGATCCCCTGATCATAGCTGGTGCCCAGAGGGTCCTGCTGACCATAGGTGCGCAGATAGATGAACTTCTGTGCCAGTTCCTTCAGTTCCTGACTGTCAGCAGCATCAGCCTTCCCGGCCTTCACTGCATCGATGAGGGCATAGCCGTCCATATCCAGGGCAAGGAGCATGCGCAGCTGCTGTCCTATCGTCCAGGCATCCTTATCGGGGAAGATCAGGGGTGTCTCTCCCATCGCCTGGATCTGATCACACAGGGCGATGAACTCGTCCCAGGTCTCCGGGATCTGCAGATCATGCTGAGCGAAGAGGTCCTTGTTATAGAAGACTCCCTGCGTATTGATCGATATCGGGACAGCGTAGTTCCTGCCGTTCGAGAGTCTGATGGATTCGATGATCGATTCGAGAGCCCCTTCTGCAGCAGGGTCTTCACTCAGATCCACGAAATAGCCCTCCAGCGCCGCTTCGATATAATCGACGTTGTTCGGCCAGTGGGTGAGCACGTCAGGGACGTCGTTGCTGGCCAGTCTGCTTGTCAGCACCTGTCCTGCATCGGCGATATGGACCTGCTCGATCCGAATATCGGGGTTCTGTGCCTCGAACCTGGCGATGATCTCATCGAACAGATCCACTACTTCCCTCTTCTGCTGAAAGAACTCCAGCGTGATCACATCATCACTCTCCTGGGTACCTCCGCTCCACAGCAGAGCAGCTCCGGTGAACAGTACCAGCATCACTACACCAATTCGTTTCATACCTCTCTCCTTTTGTTGTTGTCCTTCTGTAAAATCGTACATCTTTCAAATTTAGTAATTGTTTCATGTTTCGAAACCATTTCTATGGTAGTACGGAATGATGGGGCTGTCAACAAAAAAACAGATTCCTGCATACTACTCAGCAGCTACACCCGATCAGATATCCACTTGACTTTCAGCTGGTGATTTCTTATTATAGAAACAGTTTCGATTTTCGAAACATCAACAACATAAGGGTGTGTCATGAGTATACAGAGCAGACGTGAAGAAGAACGGCAGGCAAGGATCGATGCGATCAAGCAGTCAGCCTGGAAGATCTGTCTCAGGGACGGTCTCCATAGTGCGAAGATCGCAGATATCGCAAAGGACTGCAGGCTGGGACTGTCGACCCTCTACTACTATTTCGCCGATAAGCGCCAGATCGTCTATTCACTCATGCGTGACTTCAAGGTCGAGAACAACGCACTCATCGTATCCCTGATGAGCAGGAAGATCACCTACCGGGAGTTCATCGGGGGGTATATCGATTCCTACTTCCAGGATATAGACCGGTTCAGGTTCTTCGTGCTCGCTGACAGCTATTACAACTACCATCAGCAGTATGATCTGAACGATCCAATACTCAAAGAGTATGATGAGATCACCCGGAGGAACGGCAACTACATCCTCGGATTCCTCATGCAGGATCTCGATCCTTCCTGCACCGAGCAGCTCAGACTGGCCATCGGCATGATCCTGGGATTCCTCAGACGGTATGTGCTGCTGCCTGCAAGGAGTCTGCCGCAGAGTGAGGAAGAACATACACAGATGCTCATCGATCTGAAACGACTCTCCTGTGCCCTGTTCAGTGAACTGGGCATGGATCTTGATCGTGTGCCTCGTGCACCGAAAGAGCCCTTCACGCACGTGCGATGAACGGTAGTTATGGATGATCGATCAGATTGGACTCGAATGCCGATAGGAAATCGAACTGGCAGGACTATATGTATGTCCACAGAAAGCCTGTACGATATACTCATTTTGAAGCTGGTATCATCATAATTGCACGAACACACTGAAACATAAACCTATTTGCTGACATTGTCGCCGGCCTGGGCAGTTCTTGCCCATCGAGTCATAGGAGATACAGATCCTCTGACGGTGATCTCTGTGAGTGTCCCAATCATTGAGGAATCCCACACTCTGGTCCTTCGTCAGAGAACCAAGGAGTCGTGACACGCTCGAATCACTGAAGATCCTCATCTTGCTGGCGGCAGTATGCGAAGTCAGGGTAGTACATCCCTGCGTTATCTTCAGTGATGATCGTGCAACTGCCAGATCCAGAACCAGAGCGCAGCCCTTCCCTATCCAGGTACTGAGCATCTGAACGAGGTTGTACTCCTTGATGACCGTGTCTATCACCAGATAGGTGGTGATCCTCCTCACTCAGACAAGAGCTGATACGATCTGCTCGTAGATGGCTTTACTGCTGACGACGTGGGTCCCACTTCTTCTGTAGCTCGAATCTCCTCCATAGATGAGGCAGGTATCCTCGATGGGGTGGCCTGAGAGAGTGCTCCAGTACTTCAGAGAGTCAAAGAACTTCGAGTGGACTGTCTCGCTTCGCTTGATCTCCAGGGCGACCACCTTCTGCCCCCTTTCGATGATCAGGTCGATCTCTCTCTGGTGGTTATCTCTCCAGTAGTAGAGATCGAAGGACCCCCCTGTATGGAGTGCTTCTTTGTAGAACTCTCCGATCACAAAGGTCTCGAAAAGTGCCCCTCGCAGGAAGTGGTAGGATAGTTCCTCCTCTTTCCTGATGCCGAGCAGATTGCAGGCAAGACCTGTGTCAACGAAGTATATCTTATGATTCTTCACCAGCCGTTTTGAGTAGTTCTTATGATAGGGTTTCACCCGGAAGATGATGAAGCATGCCTCGAGGACAGAGAGCCAGGAGGTAATCGTGTTATGACTGACTCCACACTCCTCACTCAGGGATGATACTCTCAGTTCTTGACCCGTCCTCCCTGCGAGAAGGCGCAAGAAGAGCATGAACCGATCAAGATCCATGATGTGCTTGATCTGACGAAGATCTTTCTCAACATAGGTTGAGATATAGTTGTTATAAAAGGTCCATGGCCGAATGCCCTGGTCATAGATGCGAGGATAGAAGCCTGTGTGTAAAGAGCGTCAACTGAACTCTCTACCTGTATCTCTCCATAGGAGAAGGGTAACAGCTTCACGATCCCGACTCTTCCGGCAAGAGACTGACTGATCTGCTCTATGAGCAGAAAGTTGTGCGAGCCTGTGATGATCACAGAACCATTCTCCTGCAATGTATCCACATGTGTCTGCAGGTAGGAGAACAGCTTCGGTACACGTTGAATCTCATCAAGGATCACTCTTTTCGGGTGTGTGCGGAGAAAACCTCTCGGATCTTCCTGAGCGAACTGACGAATGTCGATATCCTCTAGAGAGACGTATTCATAGTCCGGGAACACAGAACGTGCTGATGTAGTCTTCCCTGATTGTCTTGGCCCCAGGATCGCGATGACAGGGAACTCCTGCCTGATCAGTCCTAGTTCCTTTTCGATCCTTCTATGTATCATATGCCTATTGTACCCCCTGGTGTACAATATGTCAATCAGACTGCGGATCTGTACAGATACGTTCAGGCTCAGGGTGCCCTCTAGTGAGATAGTGTGTTTCCATTGGTCAGGGGATCAGGACTTCCCACTGCCTCAAGGTAGGAAGAGAGCATCACGGCTAGCCACGCAGACTCATGTTTCCCATAACAGCTATCATGCTGAAGCATCAAGAAGATCATGATAGATGGTTAGAAGCTGTTTCCCGGCCCCTGCTACAGGTCATCGACTAGCAACTGGATGAGATGGGGAGCATGACGGTAGCGGATGCGAACGCAATCTGGTACTCATATATGGATATGACAGCCCGGCAGACGCCTTGTCCGAGTTCATACGTAAGACGATCGAAGAAGAGCTTGTACAAGAACTCAACGTTCTTGCCAGCTATGATGCAACCAAGAAGGCGATTCAGGATATCATCGACATGCCCGAACGACTGATCGATCTGTTCATCCAGTGGTGCCTGCAGGGCCATGGCACACGTTCTGCGAGAATGAGGTCCTCGCATTTCGACTTTCTGACAGATACAGAGCTTGCGGCTATGGAGCGGGCTGTCAAAGATTCTTATATACAGGCATATGTGACGGGTACTACAGGCTTTCTTCAAGCTTGGGAAGCTACAGTCCCTCGTGGTTCAAGAACATCCGGGAAACGGACTTGCATCAGGATGCTTCCCGGTACAGGATCATCAGGCTGTACCGAAAGATCCTGTCGCTGCCAGGAGCCTCTGGTAACGACAGCTCATCGTTCGGGCAAGCCCTGCAGGATCTGCCAGGTAGTACGGGGGACCAGTTGTTTGAGGTCGTCCCACCGATGTTCATGGTACAGACGCCGGACTTCAGAAGCACTGACTGCACGTCCGTCGTACTCGAATCGCGGCAGCTCGAGGAACTCGATACCCTGATCCGGGAGCATCCGGGCCATCTGTCTGTTATACTCCGAAGTCACCGGACAGTAGGGTTCAGTCCCTGCGAACCGTACCGTTATCTCCAGCTGCGGGGCGATCTTCCGGGAGAACAGCTCGATATCGAGAGAACAACTCACCTCGTTCGTGCGGTGCCGGGCCTTGATGAAGTAGGTCGGGAAGGTCGCAGGTGAGACCACATAGTCGGAAGCAGGATGGAGCAGGACATTCTCCAGGTCTGCAGTACCGGCCTCGACCATGGCATAGCGCTCTTCAGCAGTGAAGGTCCCTCCCGAGGAGAGGATGAAGATGTGCAGCAGGGCACATCCGGCTGCAGCATATTCGATGAGATACCGATGCCCCTTGGTGAACGGGTCACAGTTCATCACGATGGCACCGACTCTGCCATCGATCTGCAGCTCTCCAGCGTGCAGCTTCGTCGCACTGCTGATGCCCTCGAGCCAGTGCCTGATCCCGTCCTCACGGTTCTCCAGCAGCAGGACATCGGCAGTATCTGCGACCGGGAAGAACCCGAAGCCCATGAACAGCTCACGATTCTCGGGAGAGGTATAGATGAAGATGCGATCCATCCCACCATTCGTGATATTCCGCATGAGCGCAGTCAGGATCGGAGCCAGCAGCCCCTCACTCCTGTGAGCCTGCGAGACCGCCAGGTATTGTATGATATTCTTCTTCGAAGACCCGGTAGCGATGATGCTGCCCTCATCTTTGATGATGACCGTGTGTTCGGGCGGTCCGGTGACCTCCAGCTGCTGCTCCCTCAGGAATCCTGCCAGCTTCTTCCATACACGGGAATCGTTCTGTATCCCCTGAATCTCTGTGCAGGTGTACCGACTGTTCATGATCTCCCCCTCTATTCTCACACAGGTGTATCGCCAACAGACCTTGCGGTTCGATGACGATACCCATCAGTAGCCCTATTTTGGATCAAGTACGATGCAGGCTATGACTGCCTACTGTTCATCGACCTGCCGCACGACATCGATGATGCTGCCATCCCGATAGGTGACGACCCCCACGATCTTGTCGGTATACCTGATCGGGATCGATCTCCCTGCGATCTTCTCTGCACGTTCGTACAGCTCCTCGATCGTTCGTACCGGGATCCCCCGTTCCTTCAGGGTCTTCTCAAGATCCTTCCTGTCGGGATTGACGGCTACCCCCTGATCGGTCACGATCACATCGATGGTCCTGCCGGGAGTGACGATCGTATTGACGTTCCTGACGATCGATGGGATCCTCCCTCGACAGAGTGGGCAGACGATGATCGACAGGCTCGCTCCTGCTGCAGTATCACAGTGCCCACCGATCGCACCGCGGATGATCCCATCAGAACCGGTCAGGACGTTGACATTGAAATCCAGGTCGACCTCCATCGCCGAGAGGATCACGATATCTAACTGGTTCACCGCACAACCCTGATTCCCCGGACTCGCATAGTAGGAGGCTGAGATCTGCTGATGGAACCTGTTGTTGATCAGCGATTTCGCTGCATCCAGATCGAAACTCTGGACATCAAGCAGCTTCTTCACAAGCCCCTTCTCGAACAGGGAGACCATCGAGCCTGTGATGCCTCCCAGAGCGAACGAGGCCTTGACCCCCAGATCGATCATCTTCTTCTCAAGGAACCGTGTGATAGCCAGTGACGCACCGCCGGATCCCATCTGTATGGAGAACCCGTTGACCAGTTTCCCGCTCGCTTCGATCACGTTCGCAGCCTGCTCGGCGATGATGAGGTCTTTCGGGTTCTTGGTGAACCGTGTAGCACCTGACATGATACCGTTCGGGTCACCGATCTTGTCGACTTTGACGATATAGGTGACATCTGATTCAGGGATCCCGAAGGGTGCATTGGGAAACGGTACGATATTATCGGTGACGATGACCACCTGATCAGCATATTGAGCATCACATTTGGCGTAGCAGAGAACCGCAGATGACGCTGTGGTCATCCTCACGGGAATACCCGTTGGCATTACCGAAGGGATCACAGGCCGGTGCACCGAGGAAGGCCACATCGATCTTCAGTTTTCCGGTCTCGATGGCATAGGCCCGGCCCCCGTGACTCCTGAAGACGACCGGGTACTCCATCAGCCCGTGGGAGATCGCTCCTGCAAGCTTCCCGCGAAGGCCGCTGGTCTCGATACGTCGCACGACCCCCTGTTTGATGTGTTCGATCAGCGGCTCATGGATCTCCTGCAGTGAGCTCGGTGCCAGGGTCAGGTCACGGATCCCCATGGCGGCGATCTCATCGAGGACCATGTTCAGGACATAGTCCCCGTTCCTGAAATGGTGATGGAAGCTGATGGTCATACCGTCTTTGAGTCCGGTGGCTCGTATCGCCTCCTGGATGCTGGATAATACCTTGACCGAGCTCTCGGAACGATCTGTGATACTCCGGGTATCCTTGATGATCCGGGTACTGTCAAAGCTCCTGTCGATACCCGACAGTTCGTCAATATGGGGGATGTCTTTCAATTCCATAGTATCATTCCTTCAGTCCTGTGTTGATCCCGGATGCGAAGGCGAGGTCCAGCACCCGACGAGCACGTTCGAGGATCGGTCTATCGATCATCTTCCCGTTCAGTGCGATGACCCCGCTTCCCTTCCGTTTTGCCTCTTCCATGCTTCCACGATCGCCAGGGATCTCTGTATCTCTTTCTCTTTCGGGGTATACAGCTCATGGATGACTGAGATCTGCCGCGGGTTGATGACTGACTTACCGTCGAATCCGAGTTGTTTCACCAGGGAGGTCTCCTGTCTGAGCCCCTCCTCATCATCGACGTCTGAGTAGACCGTATCGATCGCTGCGATCCCTGCGGTACGGGCGGCAAGCAGGATCATGCTTCTGGCGAACAGCAGTTCCACCCCATCTGAGGACCGGTTCGTCTTCAGGTTCGTCACGTAATCCTCTGCCCCCAGAGCGATACCGACAAGGCGGTCACTGGCGAAGGCTATCTCCTTCGCATTCAGCACCCCGGCAGCGGATTCGATCGCAGCCATCATCTTGGTGGTACCGATCGGGATGCCGGCAGTCCTCTCGATCCTCGCTATCTCGATCTCACACTGTATGATGTCATCGGCGCATTCTGTCTTCGGCAGACGTATCACATCAGGTCGAGCCCTCACCATCGATTCAAGATCGTCGATCCCCAATGCGGAATCCAGGGAGTTGATCCTGACGACGATCTCGGTCCCATTGAAATCCAGCGTGGTCAGGGCCTCGAAGACCAGGGATCTGGCAGAATCCTTCTCGAGGACCGATACCGAGTCCTCGAGATCGAACATGATGCTGTCACTCCCATAGATATAGGCATCCTGTATCATGCCGGGGTTGTTCCCCGGTACGAACAGCATGGTCCTCCTCAGATCATGTGTGCTCATCTTCCCGTCTCCCATTTCATTCTGTGATGTCCGCATGCCCTGTAGGCGGCAGTCGTCACTCGTGCTCGTATGGTGCAGTCAAGAGCTCCCTTATCGACAGCCTCGACTCTGGCAGAGCAGATATCGAGACTGCCCAGCGTATCAGCGATGACGTTCCGTATCACATCACCGAACTGCTTCTCCACGATGCTCGTCAGCTGGATGTGGATCCCCTCTTCATCGTTCTTCTTGATCGTGACCATGATATCACTGGACTCCATCGTACCGGAGATACCGGCTCCCATCAGTTCCATGTAACACCCCCCTTCCTATACATCGCAGGCGACCAGAGCGATCACCGCATTGAACGTACTGCTCGCACGCATCGCCTGAACACTGGCAGCCTCGTCCGGGTAGTAGTACCCACCGGTATCAACCGGTCTCCCCTGAGCTGCCAGCAGCTCGGAGACTATCTGCTCTTCCTTCTCTGCAAGCTCGTTCGCAAGCGGTGCGAAGAACCGCTGCAGCTCCAGATCCTCTTCCTGATCAGACAGCGCCTGTGCCCAGTAGAGGGCCAGATAGAAGTGGCTGCCTCTCGTATCGATCTCACCTGTTGCTCTCGATGGGGATCTCGATCGGTCAAGCAGCTTCTCGGTCCCGCGGTCGAGCGCCAGGGAGAGCACACGGGCCTTCGAGTTGCCGAAGGTGTTCGCCAGGTGCTCCAGAGAGGCGGCAAGTGCGAGGAACTCACCGAGGGAATCCCAGCGCAGATGTCCTTCTTCGAGGAACTGCTGCACATGTTTCGGTGCTGAACCACCGGCACCGGTCTCGAAGAGCCCTCCTCCGTTCATCAGTGGTACGACTGAGAGCATCTTCGCACTGGTCCCGAGTTCCAGGATCGGGAAGAGATCTGTCAGGTAATCTCTCAGGACATTACCAGTCGCTGAGATGGTATCCTCACCAGCTTTGAGTCGTTCCAGAGAGACTCGTGCCGCCTCGATCGGGGACAGTATCCGAATATCAAGTCCTTCGGTATCATGGAGCTGCAGGTACTCATCGACCTTCTGTATCAGCAGGGCATCATGTGCCCGTGCCCCATCGAGCCAGAAGATCACCGGGTTGCCCGTAGCACGTGCACGCTTCACCGCAAGTTTCACCCAGTCTCTGACCGGTGCATCCTTGACCTGGCACATCCTGAAGATGTCTCCCGGTTCGACCGTCTGTCCCATCAGGACCGTACCTTCAGCATCTCTGACAAGCACCCTGCCCGCCTTGGTGATCTCGAAGGTCTTATCATGCGAGCCGTACTCCTCTGCCTTCTGAGCCATGAGTCCGACGTTCGAGACGTCTCCCATGGTCCGTGGATCAAAGCTCCGTGCTCTTTGCAGAAATCGATCGTCTCCTGATAGACCCCGGCATAGGACCGGTCAGGGATGATGGCTTTGGTATCCTTGAGCTTCCCATCGGGACCCCACATCTTCCCGGAGTTCCTGATAGCTGCCGGCATGGAGGCATCGATGATGATATCGCTCGATACATGCAGGTTCGTGATACCTCGCTCAGAATCGACCATCGCCAGTCCCGGTCTGCTTCGGTAACAGGCATCGATCGCAGCAGCGAGCTCTGAGTGCTCTTCGGCCGGCAGCTGTTCGAGTCTGTTCAGAAGGTCCTTCATCCCGAGCCGGGGGTCCACACCGAGTGCGGTCAGTCTCTCCCCATACCGGGAGAAGAGTTCCTCGAAGAAGACCGAGAAGGCATGACCGAAGATGATGGGATCCGAGACTTTCATCATCGTCGCTTTGAGGTGTATCGAGAGCAGGACATCCTGCTCCTTGGCATCTGCGATCTGTTCAGAGAGGAACGTGCGCAGCTTTCTGGTGTTCATGACTGCAGAATCCACGATCTCCCCCGCCTTCAGCTGGAGGTGATCCTTCAGGATCACCGTACTGCCGTCATCTGCTGCAAGTTCGATGCGTACCGTCGCAGGTGCATCGAGTACGACTGACTGCTCCGAACCATAGAAATCCCCATCCTGCATCGATGCGACGTGGGTCCTGGAGTCCTTCTCCCACGTCCCCATGCTGTGTGGGTGTCTCCTCGCATAATGCTTCACCGCATCGGGGGCTCTCCTGTCTGAGTTCCCTTCCCGCAGTACCGGGTTGACCGCACTCCCCTTGATCGAGTCGTATCGCTGCCTGATCCCCTCTTCTTCTGCGGAAGCAGGCTGCTCGGGGTAATCGGGGATCTGGTAGCCCTTCTGCTGCAGTTCCCTGACTGCCTGCTGCAACTGTGGTACCGAGGCACTGATGTTCGGGAGTTTGATGATGTTCGCATCAGGTCTCTGTACCAGCTCACCCAGTGCTCCCAGATCGTCAGCCGCTTTCTGCTCATCACTGAGGTATTCTGGGAAATGGGCAAGGATACGTCCTGCCAGTGAGATATCGCTCGTCTCGATCTTCACCCCGGCCGATCCGGTGAAGGCCCGGATCACCGGTAACAACGATACCGTTGCCAGAGCCGGCGCCTCATCGGTTATGGTATAGATGATCCGCTGATCCATGGTCTGCTGTGCTGTCTGTGTCATTCTGCTTCTCCCCTCTGAGACTGGTATAGTTGAGCAGGCCACCTGCAAGCAGCAGGCTGATCTGTCTCTCGGTGAAATCTGCCTGCAGCGGGATGTCGATCCCTCTGGTCCTGTTGTGCAGCATCACGATGCCCCCACGGCTGTTCGCATGGGTGATCGCATCACGCAGGTCGGGGATCTCCAGTCTGTCGTCCTGATCGATCTTGGCAAGATCCTCGCTGTTCGCGAACATGAACGGTATGATCCCGAAGTTGAAGAGGTTCGCCATATGGATCCTCTCGATCGAGACGGCGATGACCGCCTTCACCCCGAGGTACATCGGACAGAGTGCCGCATGTTCCCGGCTGGAGCCCTGACCATAGGAGAGGCCTGCCACGATGATGTTGTGGATACCGGCATCACGATGTGCCGCTGCCCTCACAGGGAACTGATCATCGATCGGTTCGAAGACGAAACTCGAGTACTTCGGTACGTTCGATCGGTATTTGAGTCGAGCCCCGGCAGGCATGATATGGTCAGTCGTGATCGCATCACCGACTTTCAGGGTCGCGATACCATCCAGGGTCTCCGGAAGCCCTTCGTTCACCGGTGGTGCCCCGATGTTCGGTCCCCGCAGGATCTCGGTGTCTTCAGCTGCAGCATCGGGGAAGATGAACATCGAGTCATCGATCTCGAAGGTCTTCGGCATGTCCACGACCGGGTACTCCATCTGGCGATACGAAAGAGGATCGGTGAACGTACCGGTCATGGCAGCAAGAGCTGCGACCTCAGGGCTCACCAGGTAGACCTGGGCAGACTTGGTCCCAGAACGGCCTTCGAAGTTCCTGTTGCTTGTCCTCAGTGATACCGCATCGGTGCTCGGCGACATATGATTGCCGATACAGAAGCCGCAGGCACTCTCGAGGATCCGTGCACCGGCTTCGATGAGGGTAGCGAGATACCCCTCTTTCGCCAGCATGGTGAGTACCTCCCGAGACCCGGGTGCGATCCCCAGAGAGACATGTGGTGCGACCTTCTTCCCGTCAAGAATCTGTGCCACGGTGACCAGATCACGGTAGGAGGAGTTGGTACAGGAGCCGATCAGCACCTGGTCCACGCGCTTCCCGGCAAGGTACTGATCTTCTCGACGTTCCCAGGGGAGTGAGGTACCGCTGTCAGCGGCTCCACGGCCCCCAGGTCTATCGTCACTGTCTGATCATACACCGCATCAGCATCAGCTGTGAGCTCTATCCAGTCCTTCCCTCTTCCCTGCGCTTCCATGAATGCTCTGGTCCTGGAATCACTCGGGAACAGGGAGGTGGTGACCCCGCACTCAGCTCCCATATTGGTGATGGTAGCTCGCTCGGGCACATCCAGGCTGTCAACACCAGGTCCGCTGTATTCGAAGACCGTCCCGACATTGCCCTTGGTGCTGAAGATACTCAGGACCGTGAGGATCACATCCTTCGCTGACACCCAGGGTCTCAGCTTCCCTACCAGCACGATGTTCACGACCTTCGGAAAAGTCATATGGAAGGCTCCGCCTCCCATGGCGACTGCGACGTCGATCCCCCCTGCTCCCATGGCGAACATGCCGATCCCGCCGCCGGTCGGTGTATGGGAGTCAGACCCGAGCAGGGTCTTACCCGGTATCCCGAATCGTTCGAGATGCACCTGATGACAGATGCCGTTGCCCGGCCGTGAGAAGACCACGCCGAACTTCTGTGCGACCGACTGCAGATACCGGTGGTCATCTGAGTTCTCGAACCCGACCTGAACGGTATTATGGTCGACGTAGCTCACGGCCAGTTCGTTCTTGATATGATCGATCCCCATTGCTTCGAACTGCAGATAGGCCATCGTCCCCGTGGCATCCTGCGTAAGCGTCTGGTCGATACGTACGGCAATCTGATTCCCTGCTTCTGCCTCACCGGCTACCATGTGTGCCGAAAGGATCTTCTGAGCTATGCTCTTTCCCATACACTACCCCTCTCCATGATTCATCCCTGAACGATCGTCTCATCATCGATCTGTGCTGCTGCCAGTCTCTCTCTGAGCTGCCACCTGCAGCATAGTTCATCAAATTATCTGTATCCCTTTTAATATCCACTGTATCCCTTATGATTTGTAGATTTAGGATACAGTTAGTATCCTTACATACAAATTTTGAGCTGTCAAGAAAAAATGGACAGGGATGTTCGATTCTCATGGCGGCGGTATAATAACCTTGTAATGCTCAGACAAATAGACTATATTTGAGCGTATCTATGACAGAAAAACTGAATAAAGATTCACAGCAGACACTGTACAGCCAACTTTACACGATCCTCACGAACCAGATCGAATCAGGTCTCTACGGGATCGGTGAGAAGATCCCCTCCACGAGAGAACTCATGGACAGGTACAGCCTGAGCATGAAGACAGTCCGTTCTGCGATAGCCGAGCTGGAAGCTGATGGGTATATCAGGTCTGTCCCCTACAAGGGGAGCTATGTGGATAGCAGAGGGATACACAAGAAGCAGACCAAAGGGAATGTGATCGGGATCCTGATGAAACGAAACGGCAGGAAGTTCCACGAGATCGGGTCGGACCCGATCTTCAGCAAGCTCCTGTACTACATCGAGCAGCACCTCAGGAGCAAGGGATATTATCTGATACAGCTCTACAGCGATGATGAGAATCTCGATATCTACACCGAGTTGAAGAACGTGCTCGATGTCGTATCTGGGTTCATCTTCCTGTACACCATCGACCCGGAACTGATCGCCCTTGCCAACAGACAGGACACCCCTTCGGTCGCGATCAACCCGGTCTGCGATATCTATGATGCAGATGTGGTCATGATCGACCGTGAGAAGGCCTTCTACGATGCCACGAAGCTCCTGGTCGATCAGGGACATCGCAAGATCGTCTATGTCGATGCGACGTTCCGGAACACTATCGGCTATTATGATCGTGTACGGGGATTCACCAGAGCCATGCAGGAAGCAGGTCTTGAAGTGACTGACACGAGTCTCATCCATATCGAGAGCTGGTCGATCAGTGCTGCAGAACGCTACTTCTCACAGCTCGAGGAACGTGAGATCGCCACTGCCTATGTCACGACCAACGATGTGCTTGCCATAGGGATCATCAAGGCACTCACGGAGCGGGGGCTGGAGATCCCGCAGGATGTCAGCGTCATCGGGGGGAAGGACACCCAGCTGGCTACGGCCTACAGCCCTGCCCTCACCTCCATCAACTATCGAGACAGTGAGATCACCCAGATCGCGATAACCCAGCTTCTCGAACGGATACACGGCAGTAAAGACTCGTTCCGCAAGACCTATCTCTATGCCTCCTTATCGATTCGAGAGACGACATGAGGGACGATCAGATTCGGCAGGAGCATCTGGACACCGCGATCATCGGGGATCAGATCACCCTCGAGGATATCCTCACTGCACGGGATGAGCGCTGTGCAGGGCAGCGGAGACTGCTCGAGCAGCACCGGAGCCCGCTTCTCTCATTCACCCTCAACATCCCGGGGTCTGTGAAGGTCTTCCCGCTCACCATCGGAACGTTCGATGAAGGGCTCGGTCTCATCAGAAGACGATGCAGAGCTGAGGGGATACCCATGACCTCGGTCGAGATGACCAGACAGAAGACCGGCTATGAAGCCCTGATCGCTGCAGCAGGGGATGCGCTGCAGCTCAAACGGCTGATGACTGACATCGAAGAGCATCACCCGCTGGGACGTCTCTTCGATATAGACGTCCTGCGACCTGACGGGACGAAAGTATCGAGGTCTCAGATAGGGTATCCTGAGCGCAGGTGTCTGCTCTGCGGCGAGGCCGCTGCAGTCTGCGCACGCTCGAGGGCTCACCGGACCGAAGAGGTCCTTGAGAGAGCCTGTACGATCATGCGCGATCATCTCATAGAGGAACATGCGGACTCCTGTGCAGATCTGGCGGTGAAGGCATTGCTCTATGAGGTCACGGTCACCCCGAAGCCCGGTCTGGTCGACCGGACCAACAGCGGCGCCCACACCGATATGGATATCTTCTCGTTCATCGACAGCGCCGTGAGCCTGCGCTCCTATTTCGGAGAACTGACACGTATCGGATCACGACACTCGGACGAGAGGCCCTCAGAGTTGTTCGAACGGATACGACCGATCGGCAGATCGGCTGAGATCGATATGGCAGATGCGACAGGAGGGGTGAACACCCATAAGGGGCTGATCTTCTCACTGGGTATCCTCTGCTGTGCGGCTGGTCGACTGCATATGCGCCCGGAAGGCTACTCCAGAGTCAATCTGGCACAGAGCTGTGCTGCGATGACGGCTCATCTCATGGAAGATTTCATCGCTGCTGACAGCAGCACGGCAGGCAAACGCTGTTTCAACCGGTACGGGTTGACCGGGATCCGAGGAGAGGCATCCAAAGGCTTCCCCACGGCATTCACCACGGCACTGCCAGAGCTGGAACACCATCTGAGAGCCGGTCAGTCATGCAACGATGCCTGTGTCCGGACACTGATAACGATCATGGCTTCTGCTGAGGACACGAACATCGTATCACGGTCCAGCTATGACAGGATGGTCGAGACACAACGGGAGATGAGGACTCTGGCAGCTTCAGAGCTGTTCACAGACCCTGATCTCATCAGAGAGATCGAACGTTTGGATCGATCCTATATCGATGAGAACATCAGCCCAGGCGGAGCTGCCGACATCCTGGCACAGACGCTGTTTTTGCACTTCTATGAGTCATACCTCACGAAGAAGCACAGCGGCAGCTGAAGGTCAGGAGGGTCACCCGATGTTCAGGGGGATCTCAGTCACGTGAGCTCTTCTGGAGAAGACGGCACGAACCGCGATCGACCAGCTGCTGCCTGATCTTTATGCCCATGTTGATCTGTGATCTGTCATGGAAGTTGAGCAGACGGTTGAGCATGTCTGCTGCGACGGTCCCCATCTGGTCGGTCTGGGATCTCATGGTCGTGATCTGCGGTACCTCGAACTGTGAATAGTCGAACGAATCACCAGCTGTGATGATCGACACATCTTCGGGTATCGAATACCCTAGCTTCAGCAGCACCGTATAGACCTTCTCTGCCAGATAATCATGCAGGCAGTAGAGTGCCGTCGGCCGGTTCTCCCGTTCCATCAATCGCTTCAGCCCCTGCTCCAGGCTGGCACTGTCGTGATAGTTCCTGAAACTGATGATATCCTCATCCTGGAGCAGCAGCCCGGCATCCTTCATGGCGTTCTGTGTCCCGATCAGCCGATCATTCCCCATCTCCACCGTTGCAGGATGTTCGGTCCCCAGATAGGCGATCCTGGTATGGCCGGAATCGATGAGGTACTTGACGGCATCGTAGGCACCCTGAAAATCATCATTACAGACCGATAGATACCGATTCTGGTATTTGTTGTTCATGACGACCAGGATAGGGATCCCATTGTCTGACAAATACTGCAGCAGATGTTCATCTTCGAGATGCAGCGTGACCAGTGCCTTGGCAGGTATGGCCTTGAGCTGTGCCAGCAACTCCTCGGGGGCCATCTCCGCATGGATCGGGACGATGACCAGATTGATCGAGAAGTTGTTGAGGCTTTTGCCAGTTTCTCGATGAACAGCTGGATGAAGACCCAGAGGTAGGCCCAGTTCTGTTCGATACTGAACAGCAGTCCTACGGTCTTCATGGCACTCTCATCTTTCTTATGGTACCCGAGTCGCTCAGAGGTCTTACGTACGAGCTCGATCGTCTCAGGAGAGACCCGACCTTTATTCGAGAGTGCCTGCGAAACGGTGGTAGGAGAGACCCCTACCTCCTTCGCGATATCATGCAGGGTGATCTTTTTTGCCATGGGAAAAGTATAATTCAACGTTACCAGGTAGTCAACTATGCCAAAGAATTTATCAGAAATTTATCAGAAATTTTACAGGTCTGTGCAGCCACTCAGCCTGACGAACAGAACAAGCCCGTATCCCCCAGCAAGAGGGATACGGGCTCTATCGCGGTCCTTGAAACAGATCGCCTAGCTGATCATTCCAGCTCCCGGCTTCCTTCAGAGAAGAACCCGGCATAGCCGACAAGACTCCACTCCTCTACGATCTTCCACACGCCATCGACTTTCTTCACCAGGCATTCACACATATTCATGATGTTATCATAGTTCAGTGACTTCCCTGTCGGCGGGCCGTAGATACTCGGACCGGTGAACGTGCCTTCGGGATAGGTGATCTGTATGAACTTGAATTCCGTATCACTTATCTTACTTGCCCATATCCCGATGAAGCGCAGTTTGATATCCGGCATCGACTGCAGCCGTTCACTCGTATGCGCCACCACCGGTTCGATACCGACGATATCCTTGTTGTTCTCCCCGTGGATCACGGTATGATCGGTATAGTGATCATAGATCAGCCCGATCAGCCGGTGGTCCCAGATGAGTTTCGTGTATGCCTCAAAGAACAGCTCAACGTCATGCGGTTCTTTGAAATCGGCATGCTGTATGATCTTGTGAAGCTCAGCTGCTTCCTTCTCTCGTGCTGCATCTTCCATTGTTCCCTCGCTTCCTGTGTTATAAAAATCTTCTGCGATACATCTTTGCGATCGACGCAGCCCTAGGCTTCCACCGTATCCATCAGCAGGTTCCTGATCGTCATCATACTGCGTATCGAGTACTCATTGACGACCTTCCAGGCGCCATCGATCTTTCTGATGAGATAGACCGTCTGACCCAGTGAGTTCTGCTCATTCAGGCATTGCCGGTGGGGGGTCCATAGATACTCATCCCGGTATTCGTCCCCTCACAATAGGATCGCTGAAAGACCATGAAGCCATCAGTCTTGTCAAAGGTCGCGAAGGTCTCTGTGATATGCACCCTGATATCGGGGAACGCGGCGATCATGGACAGGTACTCATCCTGGATCTCTTTCTGCCCGATGATCCTGTTCCCGGTCGGTCCCTTCAGCACAGCATCATCTGCATAGTACTGGTAGACCAGTCCGAGCATCTGATGATTCCATATGATCTTCGTCAGAGCATCGCCGAAGGCGATGGCATCATCTATGGTCACAAGCTCGGCTGCATCCAGCACCGCTTGCAGTCTCATTCGTTCATCTACCATCTGCTTACAATAATCCATTCATCATCTCCTTATATGTGGTGACCCCGTGACCCGGAATCACTGATACAGTTTCTTGAAGAAGTCATCGAACCCGAGACACCACTCCTCCACGATCATCCATCTCCCATCGACTCTCCGTACCCGGCAATCACAGATGCTCATGTTGTTCTCTTCGTTCAGCACCTGATTCCCGGGCGGTCCATAGGAACACGGTCCGGTACACGTCGCATCCAGATGAGTGACCTGCACGAAACGGAACTCATCATCCCCGAGTTTGTCCGCATGGATCTCGATGAAGGTCGTCTCCATGTCGGGGATGGTGAGCAGTCGGTCCGAGGTATGCCTGAACAGGGAAAGCAGGTCAGAGGTCTGACTCCCTCCTTCCCCATGGATGATGGTATGATCGCCGTAGGAATCATAGATACTCCCGACCATCTTATGGTCCCAGATATACTTGGTCAGGGCCTCGTAGTAGACTTCGACATCACGTGCGACCGTGAAGTCCGGATGTTCCACGATCTTCTTGAGAGCCTGGAACTCCTGTTCTCTGTATGTTCGATCGCTCAGCATGTCGTCCCCTCTTTCTCTGATATGATTCGCAGCTGCCTACTTCCCGGCAAGCTTCCTGAGACGGATCGCCGCTGATTCAGCATGGGCTGCCATCCCCTCTATGGTTGACTGTCGTTCAACGATCCCGGCCAGCACCTTCATAGCCTCTTCATCCACCCACTGATGGGTCGGTAGTTTGACGAACGTGTTCACGGAGACCCCGCTGGTATAGCGTGCAGCCCCGGCGGTCGGCAGTGCATGGTTGGTACCGGAGACCTTATCAGCGAACACTTCTGCAGCTGCCTCCCCGAGGAACGCTGATCCATAGTTGGTAAGCTGTGAGAGCAGCACGTGCGGGTACTTCGTATGGATCTCAAGATGTTCAGGAGCCCAGGTATTCGAAAGGGTCGCCCCATCTTCCAGGCTGTCGACGATGACCACCTCTCCCTGGTTCTCCCAGGCTACCCGTGCCACATCAGCAGTAGAGAGGACATTCAGCTGTCTCTCCACTTCTCTGATCGTCTCCTCTCCCAGGCTCTTCGATGTAGTGATCAGCATCCCCCCGGGCATTCGGATCGTGCTCGAGCTGCCCGAGCAGGTCTGCAGCAAGGATGTCAGGTTGTGCGGTCTCATCAGCGATGATCAAGATCTCACTCGGCCCTGCCTGCAGGTCCAACCCGACGATGCCGTTCACCTGTCGTTTCGCTTCGGTGACCCATTTGTTTCCGGGTCCTACGATCTTGTCTACCGGTCTGACACTCTCTGTCCCGTAAGCCATTGCCGCGATCGCCTGGACACCACCGATACAGTAGAGTTCATCCACACCTGACTCCTCGGCTGCATACAGAACAGCTGGATGCACCTTCCCGTCTTTTCTCGGAGGGGTACAGCCGATGACTCTGGAAACCCCTGCTACCCGTGCAGGGATGATCAGCATCTGGGCTGCTGAGAGGATCGGATACCTCCCCCCGGGATATAGGCTCCGACATCAGAGATCGGGACGACTCGATGGCCGAGGTGTATCCCCGGAGTGATCTCCAGATCGACATTCCCGATGGCATCACGCTGTGCCTGTGCGAACATCCTCACCTGATTGATCCCGAACTGCATATCTTCCATGAGAGAGGGGGAAAGTTCCTTTCTCGCCTGAGCGAACTCCTCCGGGGTGATCCTCAGTTCCTTTCGATCAATCTTGTCCAGTTTCCGTGTATACTCAATGACTGCCTCATCACCACGGTCCCGTACGTTCTCGATCATCTGCGCTACGGTCTCTGTCACCTTGGACAGATCCTCACGCTTCACAGGTCTAGCAGTCTTCAGATAATCACATTTCATCGTATCGTTCTCCTCATACAACATATTTTATAGGTGATCGTATTACCAATACGTCTTTCTCTTAGCAATAGAGATCCGTACGCCGGTCTTCGAGCATGGTGAAGTAGCCTTCGCGCATCGAAGCGATCTGATCGGGCTCCACCCGATGACGCAGCACGGTCTCATGATCTGCTCCTGCATCTGAGAGCAAGTCACCGTTCGGGCCGTAGATCGAGGACTCACCGAAATAGGAGACGCCCGAGCTCACCCCGATATGATTGCAGGTAGCCAGGAACACCGTATTATCAAGAGCCCGTGATCGAGCAAATCGCCGGCAGGTCTCTGCATGGGGGGTGTCCCACGCGATCGGTGCGAGGAGCAGCTGAGCACCTCGCATCGTCAGCATTCTTGAGAGCTCAGGGAATGCAAGGTCCCAGCAGATCATCAGACCGAGTCTGCCGAGCTCCGTCTCTGCGACCACCACCTCATCTCCGGGTGTGAACAGCTCCATCTCGCCTTTGGTCAGGTGGAGCTTTCGATAGTTGGCAACACGTCCTCCATCAGGACCGATGAGCATCAGGGAGTTGTAGATCCTGCCGCCTAATCCTTGTTCTGCATACCCGCAGGCAAGATAGAGGCGTTGTGCAGCAGCCAGTCTGCTCAACCGATGAAAAGAAGGTCCATCCTGCTCCTCGGCGCATCGGGTTGCGGCATATACCGGATCGTATCCGCTGGGAGCCAGTTCCGGCAGCAGTACCAGCGGAATCCCGCTGATGCTCTTCCGATCGATGGATGAGACGAGCTCATCGATCCTGGCAAGATTCTCCTGCACCTTCCCCACAGGAAGATGACTCTGAACGGTCAGGAGCTCAAAGGACTTCTGCATTCGGGGACCCTCCTATTTGACTCCGCCCATGGTAAGACCCTGGACGAAATGTTTTCTGATGAAGAAGGCCAGTACCAGTACCGGCAGGATCACCAGGATACCTACCGCAGACATCCGCTCCCACAGGACTCCATAGGGACCTATCGTACTCATCAACGCGATCGTCAGCGTCTTCGACTGCTCCGAACGGGTCAGGATGAGGGCATAGAGGAACTCATTCCAGGAGTTGATGAAGATGAAGATGGATGTCGTGATGATCCCGGGTGCAGTGAGCGGGAGCAGGACATGGAGCAGTACCTGCAGCTGGGAACATCCGTCGATGACCGCAGCCTCCTCGATCGCGACCGGCAGGCTGTCGATGAAGCCCTTGATCAGCCAGATCGCATAGGGCAGACCTATCGAGAGGTTGACGATGATCAGGGAGATCTTGGAATCGATCAGGTGGAGCCGCAGGAATATCGCGAAGAACGGCAGGACGATGACCACCGGAGGGACGAACTGCGTGGTCAGGATATAGACGAACAGGGGCTTACTGCCTCTGAACTTATGTCGTGAGAAGACATAGGCAGCCATGAGGGCTAAGGGTATGACGATCAACAGGTAGATAGAGAGACGATCAGACTGTTGAGGAACCGCACCTTCACATTGATCGTCGGGCTGTTTATGATCCGGAAGTTCTCCAGAGTCGGAGTGAACAGGATATTGCTCGTCTTGGCATCAACTGGAGTCTTGAACGCTGTCAGCGCGATCCAGACGATCGGAAAGAGGACGAACACGATGATAGCTATGATCAATGCTTTGTGCACGATCTCCTGTGTGAGTGTTTTGATTCTGATCTTCTTCATCCTATAACCCATCCCTGATCAATGATTTCGTATACAAAGAGGCGAATATAGCATGATGACGATCAGTATCGCAGCCAGTGCGGCTGCATAGCCCATATCCATGAATCTGAACCCCGTCTGATAGATCAGATAGTTGAAGGTCTGTGTCGATGCGCCGGGACCGCCATTGGTCATGGTCACGACCTGATCGAACATCTTCAGGGAGAATATGATCCTAAGCAGGGTGATCGTCATGACGACCGGGAGCAGCATGGGAAGCGTGACATAGAAGAACAGCTGGGTGTTGTTCGTGCCATCGAGCTTTGCCGCTTCGAACAGGGACGGCGGATCGATCCCAGAGCCCCGAGGAACATGAGGCTACTAGTGGTGCCCACCCCCAGACTTCCGTCATCGCCAGCCAGTACAGTGCCCAGCCGGTATCCCCCAGCCAGATCAGGTTCTCTGTGAAGGGGAACAGGAAATTGAAGAAACGATCGAGTACACCGCTCTCAGGATGGAGCAGATACCGGAACGTATAGCCTTTCAGAGCGGGGCTTATGGCAAAGGGGAAGATGAGCAGTGTCTTGGTAAGGGTCGAGAGCATTCCCGGTCTCTGCAGCACGATCGCGATAGCCAACCCGATCACCACTGACAGGGAGACAGATATGAAGGTGTAGAGGAAGCTGGTCTTCGCGACCATGAAAAAGTTCGAATCTGTCATCGCCCTGATAAAATTCTCCAATCCCACGAACTCCTGCATCTTGGGGGATTGAGATATCAACCATTTATGAGATCCCAACCAGAATGCATAGATCAGGGGATAGGTAGATGTTATTGCTATCACGGACAAAGCAGGTATCAGCAAAAGCAATTTTCGTTTCTTATGTCCCATCTTCACGGTACGACTCCTCATCACGATAGATCTTTCGGTAAGCTGGCGGGACTATCCCGCCAACAGTGATACTTCTTCAAGGTAGCAGACATGCAGGCCCCTCGGAGGGTTCGACTCCGGTGAGCCTGCCACGTCATCTAGTCATAGTATCCGGCACGGTCCATGACCGCTTCGATATCTTCTGCTGCATCATCAAGCGTTCGTTCTATCGCTGAGCCTGCAGCCATCTTGTTCATCGCGACCTCGAGGATCGACTGGATCTGAAGCCATTCGGGTATCGCGGGCAGTCCTCTGGAGGTCTTGAGACCTTCGAAGATCATCTCATGAAGCCCGTTGTTTGCTGCATTCACTTCTGGATCGAGTAAGTTCTCGTTATGCATCACGATGACCGTAGAGTACGCGGGATCGGACTTATCAAGGACGATCTCCTTCTCTTTCTCTTTGGAAGTCATGAACTTCATGTATTCCCAGGCAGCATCCTTATGTCGTGAGTCCACTGAGATACTGGCACCGAGGCTGGTCGCATAGGTATAGCTGGGCTTACCTTCGAAGGAAGGTACGGTTGACAGGGCAACGTTATTCAGGACTTCAGGGATAGCCTGTGCCGGATCGGCATATTTGGTATAGACCCATGACCAGCAGATGTTCATGGCTGCTCGTCCCTGGAGTACTTCGTTGTTCGCATCACCCTCAGAGAAGGTGACTGAACCAGGAGCGACGATCTTGTCTTTGGTCAGGAACCCTACATATTTCTCTGTAGCTTCGATCCCTGCGCTATTGTTGAAGATAGGCTTGTTGTTCGCATCAAAGATATCTGAACCATTACTCCAGAGCATACCGAGCCAATTCATGATATTCTGTCCGGAAGACCCTCCGTAGGGTTGAGCCAGACCTTTCATACCGGTCTCTTTCTCGATGATCTTCGCAGTCTCTACCAGCTCATCCCAGGTTTGGGGAGGTGTCAGTCCAAGCTCGTCAAATACGGCCTTGTTATAGTAGAGCAGGTTGGCATGGCCTCGGAACGGGAGTCCCAGGACTTCATCGGTACCCATCTGTACCATCTCGACGAAACCGGGTGCATAATCATCCAGATCGATGTTATCGCGCTCGATCAGGGCTGTCAGCGGTTCCAGATAGTTCCGTACACCAACGACATAGGAGTCCATATATGTCAGGATATCATAGTTCCCACCACCTGTGGTTGCTTCGGCAATGAATTTCTCCTGCCATGCATCCCACACCGTGTAATCCCACTGTACGTTGATCCCGGTCAACTCAGTGAACTCTTCAGCCTGTCGCTTGATAGCCAGGAACTGAGGGATAGACCCGGAAGTGCTGAGGACTTTTACTGTCTCACCTTCATACGGTTTCCCGGCGATCAGATTGTATTCCATCAACTCCCTGGGAGCAGTTGAAACCTGTGAAGCAGTCTCTTCTTGTGCACCACCTGCAAAGACAAAGCATGTGACCATCATGAAAAGAGCAGCAAGCAAGAGCACTAATCCTTTTTCTTCATCAAAACCTCCAAAAATTCTTTGCGTATTCTTAATCAACTAAAAAAAGTATCACACACAAAACTGCAGTTGTCAATTTTTTGCAAACCTGAATTATCCCAAATCCTCGCATCGCGACAATGCATACCTTCCATATGCACATTATTATATATCTATTTTAATGTATTACACATTATGGATATGCTATTATCATGGATATATAACTATTTTAGAAATATAAAATTTTTATTCTGTTATTCATAATTTTTGTTATGCCAAATGTTTAGCTAATTATTTTATTTTTTATCGATTTAAAGGCACATATCAGAGACCAGTCACTCACTATCAGCTGGCTGTTCTCATCATGCATGAGAGAAGGGAGATCTCACTGATCATCGGCAATACTGTCTTCCTCGGGAACAAAACGGCTGATCGCTTCTACCAGCAGTCCCGACTGCTGTACCGGGACCAGAGCATCTTCGCTCCCGTGCTGGATGAACAGCGGCGGGATACGTTCATGCACATAGGTGATCGGACTGGCACGGCGTACCGCATCGGGGACCTCTGTGATTCTCTCTCCCAGGAATCCTGACTCAGGTGAGTTCGCATTAACATGATCATATACGCCCTTCTTCGAGATCGCGAACTGCCTGTCCATCTGCAGCAAATCGGTGGGACCCTACCAGTCGACAACGACCTGTACCGCTGAGGAGTCCTCTTCATTCCCCGTGCTGAGAGCCTCGAAGAGCCTCTCATGGGCAGTGAGGCATAGTAGCCCCCTGCAGAATCTCCCCAGCAGGCGATCCGGGGCGTATCGAGAGCAAACTCCCAGACCTGAGCGCGCACCCATCTGATCGCAGCCTTCTGGTCATGGAGGCATGCGGAGAAGATGGATTCTTCACTGAGGCGATAGTTGACAGCGACCACGGCATAGCCGGCTTCCAGCCCGAGCAGATGCAGCTGGAGTTGCGCATCTGCTTTCTCAAAGGCACAGGGTCCTTGGCATCCTGCTGCCGCCTGATGTGACACAGGCGTATGCCTATACCCTTCGTGTTCGGGGAATGCACAGAGCGAAGGAGGCATACCCCGATGCCTCTCTGGTGGAACTTCCCTGGCCGAGACATGAGTTCCAGCCGAGCATGGAGGCAGCAGACCTGTTCATAGATTCGATCCGCAGCAGCGCAGCCCCCATGACTGCCCTGTATGCCTTCAATGATGACTTCGCCTTACCGGTCATGGCAAAGCTGATGGACAGGGGCTACAGGATCCCGGAGGATCTGGCTGTCAGCGGGACTGATGACAGCCCTGCAAGCAGATACTTCAGACCTGAGCTCTCTTCGGTACGTTTCGATCTGGAGGAGTTCGGCAGCAGGGCCGTGGCTATCATCAAGCACATGAGCAGGACCGAAGCAGTGCCCGAGAACCTGCTCACGCCTCCGGTCCCGCTCCTCATCCATAGGAGTTCCTCGTAAGCTGAGCGGTCACAGGCTCTGCAGCAGGCTGACTTCTTCAGTGGTGCAGCTGCATCTGAAGGCTGGCAGACACTCTCTAACAAGTCAATTAACACTCTTATTCTTTGTGCAGCATCGCAGCGATGAGCTACTCTGAAACAGCCTTGATTATCGTGTGGAACGTCTATTGTATTAGCTATTTACTTCATATAATATATAGGTATGGGTATAACCTACCGTCATATGAGAAAGGATGAGCGCAAGGCTGTCAGGACTCTCGCCAGATCTTGCTTCTCCCCGTTCAATGCGCTGCTGATCGAGAAGCCCGACCATGCGATCGTGGCAGTAGATGGGGATACCATCGTAGGCGGCGGCACCTACAGGATCATCCGTGTGAGGCAGGAGGTCATCGGGTATCTCTCCTGGGGGTTCGTTGCCAGATCACACAGAGCTCAGCAGATAGGTGGGCATATCTATGCTGCGGTGACCAATCATCTGTTCGAGATCGGGGTAGATGAGGTCTGTGCCATCGTCAGCAATGATAATACCGCTTCCTGGTCCCTGTTCCAGCGACTCGGGTATCATCGGCGTTCGTTCGCAGATACCGTCAGGTCCTACAGCTTGTGGGGAGCACTCAAGCTCTGGCTCCTCTCGGTCGCTCTGTTCGCCATGGGGTCATCGTTCTGGATCACCCAGTCACGCAGGGCTCACAGGATCAGAAAGTATATGGTCCCGTATGATTACCTGCTGCTGCTGTTCGCCAACCTGCTCCTGATCTCCGCTCAGGGGCTCCTGTTCAGCCTCCCCCTTGCCTACCGGGTCTATCAGGCGGGGGCCCTGGTATCACTGGTGACGGCTATGATGATCATACAGTATGCTGTCATCTCGCGAGAGGTGAAACCGATCTTCTCCCTGTGGCATGGGGGTGCTGCAGTTCCGCTCATCGTGGGCGCACTCGGCGGTCTGTTCCCGTTCATGGGGAGTGTCTACCCCGATAAGGAGACCTGGGACTACCGGGAGTACAAAAAGATCCTGGGGATCGCAGCTGCCTGCAGCTGGTCTCTGGTGCTGTGTGCGGCAGCACTCGCCTACGGTATCACCAAGGCAGCCGGCGGCTCGCTCTATCTGATGTATATCCAGTCCTATGCGGTGGTCTTCCTGATCTGTGATGTGGCCACCGGTATCTTCGAGCCGTTTGACGGTTCACGGGTGAGACGCTGGAGTAAGACCGCCTACGGGCTCTTCTCGCTCGGCTCTCTTGCCCTGGTGATCCTGATGATCTTCTTCTGAGATGGGCAGCATAACTCACCTCAGAACATGAGGGTACAACAGATGTTTGCATTCGGCGGTATTGTGACGTAAGATAGAGAGGTGCAGAGAAATATATTCATCTGGTTCGTGCTGATCGTCGTCATCCCCAGTGGGATCATCTATTTTGTGATCAACCACTTCTTTCTCAATTACTCAGTCGACAAACAGATCACGACCAATACACAGCTCGTCGATGAGATGAGGAAGAACCTTGATACCCAACTCAGCCACTATCAGCAGCTGACCATCCAGTTCTATCTGAACGAGCAGGCGATGGCTGAGATCACCTCTGATACCCCGATCCTTGACTGCAGTGCGATCAAGAACCAGCTCAGCAGTTTTGTGAATGCCAACAGACTCATCGTCTCAGCCTACCTGTTCACCGATAAAGGGATGCTCTACAGCGGTCACGGCCTGCGCGATATCGAACAGATCCATCAGATGTATCAGGGACCTCTTGAACAGCAGGAGGGGCGTATCCTCTGGACCAGATCCTATCCAATGACCAGTAACTATGGGTTACAGGACACCTACTTCTTCGGTGGCCGTCACATACGGAAAGATCAGCAGCCTATCGCCACCCTATATCTGGGGTTCAACAGCATGTTCTTCTACGATTTCTTCCAGTTCATCCCGTTCGAAGGGAACCAGCTGATCTCAGTCATGCTTACCAATGGAGATCTGATCGCATCGAATGATCCTGGAGTCTCTGAGAGCATGTCACCCCTGGAGCTGGACAAAATCCTCCAGTCACATGAAGCCTATGAGAAAGAACTGGGATCAGGGGAGATCGAACTGCTGCTGAGCTCCTCTTCAAGGATCTCAGACTGGTGATCCTGCTCTCGCTCTCAAAGGATGACATCTCATCAGAGCTCACGATCATCCGCAGGGTCTTCTACATCAGCCTCATCCTCTACTTCATCTTCTTCTTCTACCTCTCCTACATCATCTCCCAGAAACTCAGCAGGCCGCTCAATGAGTTGACCCGGGCGATCGATCAGGTAGGTGACGGGACAGTAGACATCAAGGTAGCGGAGAACCATATCGTGGAGATCAAGGTGCTCAGCCGAAGTTTCAACAACATGACCCATCGTATCACAGGTCTGCTTGAGGAGGTCAAACAGACTGAGCGTGCCAAGCGAAAAGCCTATATGCAGACCTTCAGCTGCAGCTGACCCCCACTTCCTCTACAACACCCTCAATACCATCAGATGGATGGCACAGATCAACGGACAGGATAATATCGTGAAGGCTTCCAAAGCCTGATCCTCTATCTGAAGAGCCTTATCGATATTGAGAGTGAATTCATCACGGTACGCAAGGAGCTGTCACTCATCGAGGCATACGCTACGATCCAGCGATATCGGTATCAGGAGTTCATCATACACTATGAGATCCCAGAAGAGCTCAAAGAGCTCCGTATCCACAAGCTCATGCTGATAAATCTCATAGAGAACAGTATCATCCACGGATTCAGTGACATGACCGACCGGGGAGAGATCCATATTACCGCTTCGATCGTCGAAATGGATCTGTTATCATTGAGCGTAACAGATAACGGGGCAGGTATCGAGGAGCGGGAGCTGCAGGAGATCAGGTATGCGCTCGAGCATGATACGATCTATGATCACGATGGAGAACACCATGAGAGCGGCCATGTGGGGATCCTGAACATCCAGAACCGGTTGCGACTCTACCACGGTACAGCAGCATCGGTCACGATCATCAGTGTACCGAACGAAGGCTGTGAGGTAACGATCACCCAGCCCTGCATGCATGAGGAGCCCTCAGATGCCTAGGGCCGGAGGGTCCTGTCCGCCTGATAGATCGCCAGGATGTTCTCGATCGGGGTACCCGGCTGCAGGTTGTGACAGGAAGCACAGATATAGCGGTGATAACGTCCCAGGATCTCCCGATCGATACGAACCTCATCTGTGACCTCCTGTGTCGTACCGAACGGCAGGATATGCTGATTCTCGACAGCACCGTGAAAGACCACCCGATCTGAGAACGCCTCGATCAGGTGCTCACGGTCCATCCCCGGACAGCTGTGCTGGATCGGATTGATGATATCGACCCCGAGTCCTACCATCTGCTGGAGCACTTCGAACGCCGCCCCGTCGGTATGATAGATACGTAGGCCCCTGCTGCATGAATATGATCGATCAGTCTCCGATAATGGGGCTTGAACAGCTCCTCCCACTTACCTATCGGGATGAGCGCCCTGTCCTGCATGCCCATGTCATCAGAGAGATAGACGATATCAAGAAGCGGGCCGCATGCAGCGACGCCCGATCTATGTAGCCGATCTGGATCTCCGTGATGCGTGCTATGAGCTCTCGTGCCAGCTCCTCGTTGATGTAGAGATCCATCAGGGACTGATCCATCGGTCTGAGTTTGCAGTAGATCTCGAAGATAGAAATGAAGGTGAGCATCCTGATCCATCGGTGATGTTCGATACACGACCGCTTGAGCTGCAGGTAGTCAAAGTCATCCGGGTCAGGCCATGGGAAGGATCCGAGTTCCGCAGGATGCTCGACAGCTGAGAGCGGGTATGCGACAGTCTCCTCATAGGTACCCCCGCTATCGACTACCACATCCCTGACGGTGTTACCCCATGTCTTCACCGTCTCGAGGGAGCCGTCCTGCCCGACCCGTGAACGTTCTCGCATATAGGGGGCTTCGAGCATGACGATCTTGTCAATCTCCAGGGCATCCCAGATATCCTGCTCATCATCGGTCTGGACGTACCTCTTGAGCTGATCGAGTACTTCCGGGGTGTACCAGATGTCAAAAGGTGTCCTGTCAGGGATCTCATGATGCAGTACGGCAAGGATCCGTTCTCTCGGGGTCATCTTACTTCACCTCCCTGCGATCAATGACGGTAGGCACCGAGTGCGGGTAACGCCTCATAGACCGCTATGACATTCTCCAATGCACTGTTGTCCTGAAGCATATGCGTCGGGGAGAAGAGGTATCCTCCTCCGGGCATCATGCATGAGAGCAGTTGTTCGAGTTCTTCCAGCACCTCCCGGGTCGTGCCGTCCACCACCTTCCCCGCAGTGGAGAAACCTCCATGGAACGCCAGAGAGCTCCCGTAGCGCTGTTTGAGGTACTTCGGATCCATGCCAGCGGCTTCAGGCTGGAGAGTATCGATGACCTGGATGCCCAGATCAATGAACTCATCGAACACCCAGGAAGAAGAACCGCAGCTGTGCATCATGACCGGGATATCATAGGCGCGTGCCAGATCGACAAATCGCTTATGTCTGGGTTTGAGGATCCTTCGGTAGTGGTCCATGGAGATCAGGCTCCGGTCTGTGATCCGAGATCCTCCCCGAGCCACATCAGATCCACCGCCCCTTCAGCCCGTTCAAGCACCCTTCTGGTGACTTCCAGCTGAATTGCGAGTCTGCGGTCTACCAGATGCAGCCAGTTCGGGTCCTCCAGGGCCAGAGAGAGATAGACCTGTTCCATACCACAGAGCATTCCAGTGGTATTGAGGATATCACCGAGTCCGGGATTCCCGATCCAGATGGACTTCTCCTGCCAGGAGGCGATCTGTCGGTCGATGCTACTGTAGTCATAGTTGCAGGGATCAGGCATCGGCCAGGTCTCGACCAGCTCCTCATCAAGATGTTTGAGGGGAAAGTCACAATAGTCCCAATACCCCCGCTCTCATGCTCGATCCACCGGCTGACGATACCCCAGGCGGGATCGACCGCCCGCTGTGGGAGCGCAGGATGCAGCACCGGTCCGACATACGGGATCTGCAGCTCTCGCATATCGACCTGCAGCTGCTCACGCAGAGCCTCATCATCATCCAGACTGATCCCATAGTGGTGTTTCAACCTCGCATCGATCCCCGCATTTGCCAGATAATCGATCGGCACCCTATCGGCTTCCTCGTGTCTCACAGCCGCGTTCACGCGCTCTTTTGCACTCATCCTGTTCATATCTCTTCTCCCCTCTCACAGGTGATCACATAGCTGCCGGGCTGTAGGGAGTACGAAGACCGTTCATACCCTGAGCGAAGATGCTTCTCCATCACCATCGTTATGCTCGAAGCAGACGGGATCAGTGCCTCCCACCCTTGGGGGATCGCCAGGATGCATTCGGTCCCTTTCGGCACGGTCACCGAGACGATAAGCTTGATGGCTCTCCGTTCCCAGCCGAGGGCCGCCTGCCCATAAGGGGTCATCACCTGCGCCTTTGCGTACTGCAGCTGTCCGACGGTGCCGGGATAACAGCCAAAGCGTTCCCAGCCGGGCTTCAGCGGGGTGATCCCTGCAGCATGCTGATAGAACCAGCTGTCTATGGATCCAAGCATGATATGATTATGGGAGTTCATACCCCTGCTGGTGATATGCTCCCATCGCTCCCAGAGGGTAGTCGCCCCATTTCTCAGCATATAGATCCATCCGGGGTAACTCTCCTGAGCAGCTATGGTGTAGGCTTTATCGGTATAACCGGCGCAGGAGAGGACTTCCAGCAGATAGCGCGTACCATGGATACCGGTACCTACATGATCCCCGGACTCTTTGGTCACCAGTTCATCAAGGAATGCAGCAAGGTGCTCATGCGCAGGAGGGTCGAGCAGATGCGCACTGAGCGCCAGGATCTGAGAGGTCTGATCGGGAAAATCCCAGGGAGAGAGAGCAGTACTCTCGAAGTGGTCTCCTGTGAGAAATCTCTCGAGGAACTGTCTGTGCAGCTCTTCTGCCAGTTCACGGTACCGCTGATGCTGCAGTTCATACCCCAGGACTTCGGCTATCTGTGCAAGGAGCCGTACATCGTGAAGATAGTACCAGCTCGATATGCAGGCAAGACCGGTCTTCTTCGAGGTCACCAGTCCCGGGGCACACCAGTCCCCGAAGGTTCCCAGATGCTCGATGATCCCCCCTTCAGCCTGTGTGCCCAGATAGGTGATGTATGACTCGTAGGAGGGGAACAATCTGGCAAGTATGCTCGTATCACCGGCATACCAGTACAGGTCCCATCCTATACTGATGAAGGCACTGCCCCAGGCGGGATCTGCAGGCTTGCTCATCCAGAATCTCGGTGCGACATCAGTGATGCTGCCGTCTGCATTCTGGGTATCTGCGATGTCCTGCAGGAATTTCTCATAGAAGGCGACCGGCCTGAAGTTGAGCAGAGCCTCCTGTGATGAAAGCAGGGCATCACCAAGCCAGCCGTGCCGTTCATCACGTTGGGGAGAATCAGTGGGGATCCCCATGAGATTGGAGAGCTGACCCCACCTGATCGCCTGATGGATAGCATTGAAATCTTGATTGCTGCAGATGAACTGTCCTGCAGATTCTGTCCGGGTATGGATGAACCATCCGGTGAGGGTGTTCAGATCCGGGACCCCTGATACCCGCAGAGTTCTGCATACCTGAATCCATGATAGGTGAATTCCGGATGCCATGTCTCGACTCCCCCGCCCCTGCAGATATAGGTATCACAGGCTGCCGCAGATCGGTTCGAAGCTGTGTTCAGTTCCCCTGCATCATCGATCAGTTCAGCATACCGTATCGTGATGGAGGTCCCCCCGGGCTGTTCTACCTGCAGCTGTGTGTATCCTGAGAAGTTCTGCCCGAAATCGAACAGATACCCGTTGGCACCTCTCCACATCCGCTGAGGCCTGATCTGGGTATCGATACCGATCGGCGGAAGTCCTGCTGATCGCAGAGGATAGCCGGAGGTCACCACTGCTGCCGCGGTACAACTCACCGGAGTATCAGCATGGTACTCTTCACCGTCAAAGAGGCTGTTGCAGGTCACCGGCCCGCTCCCTGCCAGCCAGGATGCATCGGTCCCGATGATCTCCTGAGAGCCATCACGGTAGGCAATAAGCAGGTGCACGATCCCTTTCGGCTGATCAAAGCCGTAGAGCGCGATGTGTCTGCCGTTTCCCAGGACCAGAGTCACCCTGTTGTGCTCCTGCACCAGGTCATCCCAGCACAGCGCGTCATAGAGTACCCGTTTTCGGTAATCGGTCTGTGCCGGAGCCAGATGCTGGTCTCCCACTCTCTCGCCATTGATCATGAGTGTGTAGAGCCCTACCCCGGTCACATACGCTCGTGCCCGTTCCACCTCACAGGCAGGACGGGAGAGCGAGAATGTTCTGGTCAGGTAGATCCCATGATAATGGAGTGCCTCGCTCTCAGTGCTCGAGACATTCGGTGTCCCGCTCTCCCAGCTTCCGGCAGCATACGTGGGCGTTTGTGCAGCAGTGATCCACTGTGCACACAGGCTGTCCCCGTCCACTGCGGCAGTCTCAAAGAACGCCGGTTCGCTGCAGGGACTGGCCCGATCGTCCTCATCCCACAACCGAACGCTCCAGCTGTAGCGGGAGAACGATGAGAGCGGGAGTTCGCTGCACACGATATCGAAGGGCTGGGAGGACCACCTCTTCCCTGATTCCCAGATGATCGTCCCCTCTGCAGCTCGTACTGTCAGGGCATAGGCTCGTTGAGCCGTGAGATCCTCGGGGAGCTTCCAGGAACATCTGAGTGTAGTGGTATCGATACCCAGAGGGACCCTCTGGTATTCACATCGGAGGTCTGTGGGCTGCCCCGAGGTATCCTGTCGTACGTGCTGGTTCATAGCGCTCCCCTTTCTGCTGTTCTACTCTTTTACGGCACCTGCGACCAGACCTGCGATGATCTGATCTGAGAAGATGAAGAAGACGATGATCACCGGGACCAATGCGATGACGGTAGCGGCGAAGACGAAGTTCCAGTAGGCCAGGAAGTTCGCCAGATACTGGTAGATGGCAAGGGTCAGGGTATGCAGGGACCTCTTGGTGAGAAACACCAGAGGGAGATAGAAATCATTCCAGATCTGCACGAAAGTGATCAGACCCACGGTGAAGATGACCGGTTTTGAGATCGGCATCATGATCCTGGCGAAGATGGTGAATTCCCCTGCCCCGTCGATGATGGCACTCTCATGGAGCGCACTGGGAAGCTGCTTGAAGAACTGGTTGAAGATGAAGACGGAGAAGGACATGTTCGCCGTATAGAGAATGATCATCCCGAGAAAGGAGTTGGTCAGATTGAGCGAACGCATGATGACGAACAGCGGGAGGATAGCGATCTGAATGGGAAACATGAGACCCACGAGAAAGTACATCTCCAGGAGCCCTTTCGCCTTGAACCGGTACCGGGCGAGTCCGTAGGCCGTCATCGAGGAGAAGAAGACCAGGGAGGTGATCGACAGCAGGGTAAGTACGATACTGTTGAGGAAGTTCTTCATGAAGCCGTCTTCCACGATGACTTTCATATAGTTCGCAAGCGTGATCGCACTCGGGAACCCGAAGGTGTTGTACAGCAGGTCCTGTTTGGTCTTGAAGGAGGAGACGATCATATTCCCGATGAGTATGACAGCGATCAGACAATAGAGGGTGAGGATCACTGTCGCTGCCCAGCTTCCAGCGCCGCGTCTCTTTCTCATAATCCACCTCTCCGGTTGCAGTTATTCTGTTTCATGATAGAAGATCCTTTTGATCACTAGATTCTGTATGAGTGCGATCAGGAAGATGATGAAGAAGAGCACCACACTGATCGCAGCCCCGAAGCCCAGGGCAGTCTCCCCGTAGTAGGCATCGCCGAAGGTGTACCTGAAAAAGACCAGATTGAGAAAATCGAGTTTTCTGTCGATCCCCCCATTCAGCCCACCTATGATGAAGGGCAGATCGAACTGGGTCAGTGCGAAGATGGAACTGAGTATGAAGACATTCATGATCGAGGGTTTGAGGAACGGCAGTTCGATCCGCCAGAAGCGGTTCCATATGTTCGCCCCGTCGATGATGCTTGCCTCTACGATATCTTCCGGGATACTCTTCATGTTCGCCAGGATGATGACCATACCGACGCCGATGCCCTGCCAGCCGATCACCGATACCAGCAGTCCGAAGGCCAGATCCGGATCCCCGAACCAGGCACCGGCGAACTGCTCAAGACCGATCTTCAGCAGAAAGGTGTTGAGCATCCCGATATTCGGATCGAAGGTCAGCAGGGAGAAGAACCCCACGATCGAGGGGCTGATGACATAGGGAAGGAAGATCATGAGCTTGAAGGCCTTGTGACCTGCGATCTCGATATGGATCAGATAGGCTATGAGGATCTGCAGGGGGATGAAGATCCCGATAGCGACAAGCATATAGGAGAAGTTGTTCCCCAACGCATTCCAGAAGATCCCTGACATCCTCGGCTCGAAGAAGATCTTGGTGAAGTTCTCCATCCCGATGAACTCCATCTCCCCCATCCCGGACCAGGAGAAGAAGCTGTAGTAGAGGGCAAAGCCCAGCGGGACGATCATGAACAGGCTGTATACAATAAGACCGGGGGCGATGAACCCCCTGTATGCTCGTGAATTCTTCATGACGACGGTTTCCCCTCTCCTTGATTTGAGATTCTTGACCAGGAAGCACAGCGTGATCCCTCACGGGGGGCACGCTGTGCACAGACTCCTAGAGGTTAGGATAGTCCATCAGAGCATCAAGGGCATCTGCAAGTTCTTTTGCACTCAGAGAGCCTGAAAGCAGCTTGGGATTATCTTCTTCCCATACCTTTGTGGGAGAACCATCTGCTGCCTGATAGAGCACCATGATGTTATAGAAGCTTTCCAGTTCAAGATTGGCATCTGCTATCTCGTTCGCCAGTTCACTGCCGGACTCGATACCTTTCAGCCCTGCGATCGCCCCAAGACCGTCGACCCAGATCTGCTGTGATTCCTTTGAGGTAAGATACTCGGCCAGACGAACAGCCTCCTGGGGATGCTCGGTCTTCGAATAGACTGAGAATCCTGCGGCATAGGTAAGTACGATAGGGCTTCTGCCGTCTCTGGTCGGGATCTGGAAGGCCCCGATATTCATGGCAGGGTTGTTCTTTGAGAGCGTATCTGTGGTCCATGAGCCTGCTACGGTCATAGCTGCCTGTTCTTTCGAGAACGTCAGGTATTGGCCTGCTTCGTTGACTCCCAGGAAATTACTCCCGTAATACCCCTTCTCGCCCCATTCGATCATCTTGTTCATGGCATCGATGACTCTCGGGTCATTGATCCGTGCACCGCCTGTTGCTGCTTCTTCGATCCAGTCAGGATGCAGGGCAGCCAGAATGGGCTCGAAGAGGAACAGGATGTTCCAGCTGTCTCGGCCTGCAAGACTGATGGGTATATACCCGGCGGCCTTGATCTTCTCAAGCAGTCGTTCGAATTCAGCGAAGTCTTCCGGGATACTCCATCCCTGCTGTGCAAAGAGATCTTTGTTGTAGAAGGCTGCCCTGGTATCGATCGTAGCTGCCGGTGTCTGATAGACCTTGCCATCCCACTGGACTTTTGCCATGGACATCTCAGAGTAGTCCGCGACATCCAGTTTCCCCGTCAGATCCATGAGGCTCCCTGTTTGGTCAGATTGTCCATGTCACTGGTAGCTGTCCCATGATGCCAGAACAGATCCGGAGCCTCACCGGCCTGGATCGCTGTGGTCAAGAGAGACAGATAGTTATCGGGGTCTTGATCTCATACTCGACCTGATATCGGGTTGAGTTCCATGAATCGGTTCAATGTGTTCTTCAACGGCAGCTCGAATTGCGGGGTATGTTCCCATACGGTAAGTACGGTCTGATCATCTGCAGTCGTAAGATCCTGCTGTCCCATCGAGAATCCCATTGCAGTCACCAGTGTGAGTAACACACATGCAGTAAACACCTTTCTCATGATAATTCCTCCTTTCATGACGGTTCCTACCTCGTAAGAACCACGTGTATACTCTAAGCGTATAGTGGGAGCCTGCTGCTGTCCATTTCCCAGAGAGGGATATGCTTGTACTATTCTCAGACATGGGCACAGGCAGTATCTGCATCTGAGTGTTCCCATATTCAGAAAGCTGTTCTGATATTCAGTTCAGCCTATCGTCTCCCGATATTCAGTCATCGTCATGCCGCATATGCGTTTGAAGACCCTGGAGAAATGGCTGGCATTGGAGAATCCTACCATCTCACAGATAGCCTCTGCAGTCAGATCGGTCCTGCCGATGAGTCTCTTCGCTTCGTCGATACGTATGCTGTTCAGATAATCGACATACCCGATACCTGTGTCTTTCTTGAAGATCTCACAGAGATAGTTCTCGTTGAGATGGAAATGCTCCGAGAGTGTCGCAAGACAGAGGTGTTCCCGGTAGTGATTATGCAGGAATATCTTGATCCGTATGACACTTCTGCGCTGTCCCTGATAGGACAGGATGCTCTTCTGGATCTTCTTCACATAGGCGATGAACCAGTCGAGCAGCATCAGGGCATCATCGAAAGCCTGGATATCGGTGTAGAAGGTCGTATGATCAGCCTGCGCCGGCAGTTCGTTTCCGAACAGCCGTTCGGTGAACTGTTCGATCTCATGCTGGTAGAGCAGGATATCCATGCAGAGGATAGAGGGGTCAGTACGTCTGTGCAGGATCTGAGCAGCCATGCTGTGCATCTGATCCTCCCAGCTGCTGCTGTCGACCGAGAAGATACTGACCGGGTCCGGGAACTTGCAGTGTTCACTATCGAGCGTGCATTGTTCAGAATCTGCAGTCACGATACGTGTTCCCTGCTGGTAGTAGATACAGCCTCGTTTCGATGACAGGTCTTCCCACATCCTGGGAAGATCAGTACGATCACCACGGCTGCTCTTGATGATGACCACAGGCCTGTTGATATACCTGCCGAGCTGTCTCCTGACCTCCTGGAAGAACCGTCCCCGCCCCTCCCGATACCGGTCCCCTGCTTTCAGGAGGCAGAGGATGTCGCAGTTCTTGTAGATGACAGCCTTCCCCAGCTCCAGCGTATCGAGCAGGGCCTGTACCAGCTGCTGACACCAGTAGATATTGATCGATGAGGCACTCGGCTCACAGCTGCTGCTGTAGAGCTTCTTGAAGACCAGCAGAGAGAGGATCCCCCCGGTCACATACTGCTCATCTCCGGCTGCAGATGCCAGGAAGGTCTCGACATTGACCGCATCAACGGATTGATGGTGCTGCTCATGACTGATCGGGAGGGCATCGAGGACATCGAACAAGGTACTGTGTTCGATCTCATGTTTCAGCAGATAGTCATCAACACCCAGCTTGAAGGCCCTGCTGACGATGGAAAAATCTTCATAACAGCTGATCACGATGATATGGATCGACGGCTTCAGTTCTTTCACCTGTTCGATCAGAGACAGCCCGTCCATCTGCGGCATCGTGATATCAGTGATCAGGATCTCTGCATCAAGAGTCCTGACTGCTTCGAGGGCCTTCAGCGGATTCACATAACTGCCTACAACTTCGTACTCCCGAGCCCCCTCAAAGAGCGAGACGATCCCGAGCAGTACCAGTTTCTCATCTTCAACGATCACTACACGTTTCACGATACTACAACTCCGTTCATACACTCATACTATCACAGCTGCAGGATAGGTAAAGACTATTATGCTTTCTGCCTGAGTGGGATGCCGTATCTGAAGAGCAGGGAGGAGGGTTCTGTCTCCTTCTCCATACACAAAACTACCCAGATGAGCTATAGTCCCAAATCTCCCTCCTCGATACTCCCTGATGACAGCATCATCCTTACGTAATCTGAAGTTCTGGACATTGTACTACGGGGACGCAGCCTCTTCATGCTTCTCACAGAGCAGGATCCTATCGGTGCACATATGACTCTTGGGGATCTCCCTGAGTCTGGCCAGTGGAAGTGCTGCGGTAGGGAAGCTGTGGGAAGCCATAGCATCATTCATCGCTGTGTTGTTCATCACCTATTTCATCTACTGGATGATACATCACGGGAAGCATCTGGTACAGGAAGTGAGACAGTCTGTGGATACCGATCTTTCGTCGAGAGGTCTGTTCATCCTGGCTATGATAGCTGTTGCGAGAGAAGGGGCAGAGATAGCACTATTCGCTTTCACTGCAGAGGACAGACTCACGTATCTATCGGGGACTCTCTCCGGGGTGATCGTTGCAGCGGTGCTGGCCTTTCTGATATATCGGTCCCTGATCAAGGTCGATATCGGGTTGATGTTCAGGATCACATTGTTCTACCTGATCCTTCAGGCAGGCTATCTATTCGGGTATGCTGTCCATGAATTACTATCAGCACTGAAGACGATGGGAATCCTGAGTGCTGATGCTGCAATCTATACACAGCTGTTCGATCTGAGCACCACGGTCCTGGACCATAAGACTGGTGTGATGGGAATAGCCCTGAATGTGCTGGTCGGCTGGTATGCAAAACCAGAGATCATCCAGGCTGTTGTTCAACTGGGTTTCGTTGGAGTGTTCCTCAGCCTGTGGAGAAAAGAGCATAGCGAACGATAGACGGAGTACGATCAACTCTGCTGAACAGCCCGGATCATCAGGGTTCTTCCTTGTTGTACCTGCGTACGCCGAGCAACAGGAACATGCTTTTGTCTTCTTGGCCATGGCATAGCTGATCATGGATGTGCTCGATCTGTTTCATGCGTTTCCCTATACAGGGGTACTGATTATGCCTTCTTCAAGCGGGTCTGTGTGTACCTGGACTGGAGGACCGCAGTTTCTGCTGCCATACCGCGAGAGGGCCTGCATCGGTGTACTCATTCACCGATACAGGCCCTCTCTCCTGTGCTCTCTCCTTTTCTCTCAGTTCTGTTCGTCACTCATTTCTACAGTTTCTGTGCTGCCGACCCATACGAGGTGGTCATCTCACGCTCGAACAGGTACATGCTTTTACCAGAAGCTCTCTCCTGTTTCAGGCTGTGTGTCTTCTGACTGGTAGCTTCATACATGGATACAGGCAGCTTACCTGCAAGTATGACAGACTCTACAGGCTAATACATACCATTGTTTCATTGATTTTTACCAATTCCGACTGTATACTCCAGTGATGGAGAGTGAACGTGCAGAACAGCTGATCATGGGGATACCCAATCCCGAGGACTACTATCAGGGGAAAGGTGCTGCAGCCTTCCCGCTGCCTGAGCAACTGCTCTTCTTCAACCGCACGACGGTGAACATGGAGGGATTCGGGATCACTACCAGCTTCCACTACCGGTATGTGCTGATCATCAACTTCGGAGAGTCACTGAAGCTCTATGTGGATGGTACGATCCTCACCATCGATACCCTCAGGGGTATCCTGCTGCTTCCCTACCAGTATCATCGGTTCATCAACGAGGGGCAGGATCATATCGCCCTCGCCTTCATGACCTTCTCCATGGCCCAGAATGCCTATTTCGAATCACTCAGAGATGTGGTATTCACCTGTGATCAACAGACGATAGACCTGCTTGCCACTACTGCAAAGCTCTTCTGCAATAGAGAGCACCACAGCCTTCCCTTTCAGGGGGCACTGCTGCTCTCTCATATCGCCAGGAACTATGAGCTGATCCCTCAGGACTATCATACGAGGGCAGGCACCAATGAGCTGATCATGAGGATCATCAGGGCTGTCTACCTGCATAAGTCCTCTACCATAGCGAGTCTCTCTTCGTCTCTGGGGTTCTCTGAGAGTTACCTGCGTTCCTATTTCAAACGCAGGATGGGTATCTCTCTGGGCAGGTTCATCATCGAGATCAGGCTCACCGAAGCGATGAAGCTGCTCTCACATACCGATCACTCGATCACCCGTATCGCAGAGCTGTGCGGCTATGAGAGCCTCTACACCTTCAGCAGGTCCTTCAAGACGTAGGTCCATATCACCCGAGTGCCTATCGCTACCGGTACGTATCCTGCATGAGACTGGCGAGGACTACCTCTTCGTGCGTCGGGATTAGCAGCCGCTACTGCTGTGAGAGCTGCAGCAGATCTTTGAGTTCGGCGTCACTCATCTCACTGATCCAGTGTTCCCCCTGGTTCACCGCCATGTTCGCCAGCTCCTTCTTGCTGGTGAGCATGTCATTGATCCGCTCCTCGAAGGTGCCTCTGGTGATCAGGCGGTAGACGTTGACCCCTTTTCGCTGTCCGATCCTGAAGGCTCTGTCAGTCGCCTGTGCCTCTACTGCCGGGTTCCACCACAGATCGTAGTGGATGACATTGTTCGCCGCCGTGAGGTTCAGTCCCGTCCCCCCTGCTTTGAGAGAGATGATCAGGATCCTCTGTGCCTCATCCTGCTCGAAGGCATCAACCATCTCATTGCGCTTCTTCTGTGTCAGCCCTCCGTGAAAGAACAGCGGCTCGGTGCTGAGCTGTGAGGCGATCATCTGCTGCAGCAGCAGTCCCATCTGTCTGAACTGGGTGAAGATCAGGACCTTCTCCTCCCGGTCCCTGATCTTTTCCAGCAGTTCCATGAGCAGTCTGCTCTTCCCTGATTCACGGTACTGCCCCTGCTCTCCGTTGAGGAACAGGACCGGGTGATCACAGATCTGTTTGAGACCGGTGATCAGCTTGAAGATCAGGCCCCTGCGTCCCATGCCCTCTGCATCCTGGATGGTCTCAGCCGCACTGTCTATCAGACTGGTATAGAGGGCACTCTGGTCTTCGGTGAGCTGGGCCCAGCGGTCCAGTTCCACCTTGTCCGGCAGATCGGTGATCACTGAGGAGTCACTCTTCATACGACGGATCATGAACGGGGCGGTGATCCTCTTGAAGACCTCCAGCCGGTCCTGATCGTTGAACTTCTCGATGGGTATGGCGAACTCACTCTTGAAGTGCTTCTTGTTCCCCAGCAGGTTCTTCATGGTGAACTCTGATATGCTCCAGTAATCGAGCAGCCGGTTCTCTACCGGTGTCCCGGTCATGGCTATCCGGTAGTCTGCCTTGATGGATCTGATCGCCTTGGCCTGGATCGATTCGGAGTTCTTGATATACTGCGCTTCATCAAGGACCATGGTGCACCAGCTGCGTTTCTTGAACAGGGGGGTATCAGACCGGGCAAGGGCATAGGTGGTGATCACCATGTGCACCTCGGGGTCGGTGATCAGCTGAGCATCACGGCCAGGCCCGTGGTAGATCGCACTGCACAGGGATGGGGCGAACTTCTGGATCTCCCGCTGCCAGTTGAGTAGCACCGATGCCGGGGCTATGATCAGAGCTCCCTTCTTCCCGAGCGCCCCGCTCTCCTGCTGCTTCAGGATGCAGGCGATGACCTGCAGGGTCTTCCCCAGTCCCATGTCATCTGCGAGGATCGAACCTGCCCCGATGGTATAGTTGTGGTAGAGCCAGGTAAAACCGGTTCTCTGGTAGTCTCGCAGCTGTGCCTGCAATCCTTCAGGTTCGCTGATCTCAGCGGGAGTGAAGAGCCTATCGAGCATGAGTTTCAGCTCATGTTCGATCACGATCTCCTCTCCCTGATACTCTCCGCTCAGGTGAGCGGAGAGGAGTTCCACAGAGGAGAGGATGCGTTTCTTCTCCATCTGCTTCTGCATCCGGGCGATATCCTTCGGATCGAGCAAAAGGTACTGGTCCTTGAATCTGATCAGGCCGCTCTTCTGTTCCACCAGGTCCATGAACTGCCCGGCATCGATGTGCTCTGTACCCAGAGCGACAGTCCAATTGAACTCCATGATGGACTGGAGGTTCAGATAGCTGACACTGTTGGCATCCGATGCTGCGGTTTTCTTTCCCAGAGAGAGGGTAAGAGAAGGACTGAGGAGCTTCTTCAGGCTCTTGGGAAAGATCGTCCTGACCCCCAGGGTCTCGAGCACCGGCAGGGCTGCGAACCAGTCAGGAACGAACTCATCAGCATCCAGGGTGATCGAAGCTTGTACTCTCAGCACCTGATTGACTGCCGGCAGGTAGGTGGAGAGCAGGTTCAGGTCTTTGAGTACAGCGAACTTGTCGTGATGGTCAGATGCAAGGAATTCGTTCAGCTCTCGCAGCTGATTGCCCTCGGCTCCCCGGTCATCGATCATCAGATCGAGGGTGAACTCCTGCTGCTCTGGGAACTCTTCGATGCTGATCACCGGTGAGCAGTCGTGGGGATGCATGAAGAACCTGCTGAGCCACAGGCTCATCGTCTGTGCGTTCTCCTGCGTATCGAACCCGGTCGCCCGGTAGGGACTCCTTCGAAGAAGAGGTCACTCAGAGGATCGATACCCGGGAGATACTGCTTCGGTGCTGAGGATCTGAGTCCCTCACCGATGAACTGGGAGATCAGGAAGAGCAGCTGTTCCCTCCCGGGCAGCTGAGCACCGCGAACGGTGACCATCCTCGAGGGCATGGCAGCGACGAGCACTGAGAGGATCTGCTCCAGCTGCTGCTGAATGAGCGCAGGTACCCACCTGATACCATAGAGCTTCTCCTTCAGCGCGATCAGTTCCGGGACATAGGCCCCCGTTCGAGCAGGATCAGAGAGAAGCTGTAGAGGACTGCCAGGAAGCCGGTCTGCGGAGGGATGACCCCCAGATCATGGATGGAGATGCTCTGCAGATACTCACACAGCTGTCCCATCGAACCAGCTGCACACGAAAGACCGGGAAGACCCTCTCCTGAGAGCTCCCCCACCAGAGCCCCACTCTTCACATCGAGCCGTGCCTTGAATGAACTGTAGAACGCTTCGGGAACATCCTCTATCATGTCCGTCCCTGCGATCCTCTTTGCGGTATGCTTTGCCGCCCTGCGATACCGCTCTGCAAGGATCGCCTTGAAGTCTCCTCCGGGATAGAACAGGGGTTCGGGGGTGAGCAGCATCAGCAGTGCCTCACTCAGCTGCGGTACAGAGGTCATATCGAGGGATTCAAGGGCATGACGGTCATAGGTATAGGATGCAGGGGCATCACCATAGAGCTCCTGCAGGGTCACCACCGGCTCGACCTGCTGCCTGCCTGCAGTGATCTTCAGCTGCTCTTCGAGATCGAAGCCATGCAGAGAGAAGATCAGAAAGGGGTCTTGTCTATCTCATTGGCGATGAGATAGACCACTGCAGCCAGATGCTTGCAGGGGACTGCCCAGTCAGGGCAGCTGCAGTGCATGCCCATGGCTTCCCAGGAATCGGGAAGCAGGCTGATGCCCAGAGCTTCGAGCTCCCCGAGCAGTTCTTTAGGCAGCAGATGTCCTTCGAGCTGCGACAGGTAATAGGGGTTACTGCTGATCACTGAGACGATCTGCCTGGTCTGTTTCGCATTGAATCCCGGAAGCCGCAGGGTCACCTTGTAGGGGGTGGGTCTCGTCCCGGCTACCCGGGCTGTGATGCGGTTGCCGGAGAACTCCACCGAACGGACCGACCCGTTCCTGGCATACCGGACCCCTCTCGGGAGTCTGTTCGCATAGTCGAAGTTATCGAGGGCTTCGAGCCACTTACTGCCCCACCAGGTGTTACCGAACTGTATCCGTGCCATAGCAATCCCCCCTGCAGGTCATGTGTGGCGGGCAAGCAGCCCGTCACGTGTTCTTCTTCGATCCTGTACGGTACTCCGGCAGCTCCATGATTTCACACACAGCTGCTGCTCCGGTATCCTGATCCTTTCTTCCGGTCTACCGTGTACGCTTCCGTCTTCCTCCGCTCTTCAGCTCCGGCAGCAGGTAGCCGTAGGTACGCATTCGGGTCCTGACCTTGGGATAGCTCGTGCGGGGGATGAGGATACGAAACCCCTCCGCCTTGATCACCTCTTGTGACAGGAAGCTGTCTTCGGTGAGGATCCTGATCAGCTCAGGACCGCATTCGGTGACTGTGAAGGTGATATATGAAGTGTGATCGGCTGTGAGTGCCCCACCCCGGTCCTGAAGATTCGCAAGAAAGGTCTTCCACAGCTGTGGTGGATCATTACTGACGACCTGAGCGAAGGTGTTGATCTTCTGTTCGATGTCTTTGAGCGAACCACACTCCTGCAGAAAGCTGTCGACGGTGAAGTGATAGAGCCGGTCTCCGGTCTTCTTTGCCATGGTCTGCAGCACCACCTCAGCGACCGGCAGATTGCCTTCGATCACGGCATAGAGCTGGTGTTCGTTGAGATGGATAGTGCCTGTCTCTGCTGCAACCTCGACGGCACAGTGTTCCACTGTACCGAGGAGCCAGGCACCGAAGGGAGTAAGAGCACAGGCCTGTACACCGTCGTAATCGGAGAGGTAGTCCCGACTGAGCGGATGGTAGACCGTATTGACCGGGTCACCCATGGCCAGATCGACTGCGCCAAAGGTATTGAGCAGGAATAGCAGGAGCTTCACATAGGGGATGAGCACCACATCGGTATAGTTTGCCATAGTCACCGTGTGTTTCTCGTTCCGATACGCACTATAGCCTGACCCGAGGGCTGTGAAGCTGGCATCGACGTCAGCCTCATACGGATCAAGGACTCTGGGGAGCAGACAGCCGTCAGCCAGGGCATCGAACAGGGTATCGAAGGTGACCCACTTCCCGACTTCCATGGATCTGAGCAGGATCCGCAGGGCAGAACGCTCGATTCTCATGCGCTCCCGGTCCACTTCACCGGGATCACTGATATTCAGGTGGGAAAGCATCAGCTCCGTCCTGAAATATTCCATGGCGTCGAACGAGAAGAATAGCGAGAAGATCAGCTTCACGAGGTCGTTACCCGTTACTGAGATGGGAGAACACCCCGCCTTCGAGCATATCGGCCATCAGAGAGGTCCGTAAGGTGTTCAGTCGTGCAATGTCCGGATAGGGCTCGTTGACCCCGGCAGCTGCTCTGAGGGCTTTGAGCGAACTCTTGGTGACCTTCTGGCCGTTCTTTGACAGGGTAAGCCCGATATGGTCGATGTACTCTATCATATGCATGATGGAGGCGGCAGCCTCCGGCATCTCTGCGATCCTCCAGGAGGGATCAGGCAGCTGATAGATAAGAGCTGGCTGCCCGGAGGGGATGAAGATCGAGAAGACCTCTGCACATACTCCAGAGACATAGAAGCGTGTCGAATCAAGGACCTTTGAATCGTAGTAATACGTGCTCAGACACTCGAACAGGGGGAATGCCTTGTAGATATCTCCGGTGAACCGCACCCCTTTGGTGAAGGTCTCTCGCATCCCCAGGGCTTTCATATACTCGATATCGACCGTCTTACCGGTACGCACCATCAGAAAGAGTCCTTCCCGAATGAACCGTTCCATCTTGGCGAAGAAGAGGCTGCAGGTCTCAGGCTGGATCAGCACCTGAGAGAGCATGTTCAGATAGTGGTTCTTGTTCAGATTCTTGGGCAGGTGGGCGAGCTTGGGAATATACTTCTGCAGCTGGGGATGATCGGTTTGATGTACCGCTGATAGATCACGGCAAGCTCGACGGAGGAGTACCCCCGATCGAGTGACGAGGTGATGAAATCGGAGATGGATTCATCCAGGATAGCACAGGAGAGCAGTTCCTGCTCTTTGCCGTAGCGGGCACTGCAGATATCAAGCCAGCGTAATGCGATGCTGCGCGGGAGTCGGGGGAGCAAGGCTCCCCTCCATTCACGTACCAGCAGGCTGTAGACGTGCGTGTGCCACGTATCGATCAGCTGCTGCTCACGGCGCAGCAGTTGTTCGTTGCGTTCACTGAACCCGCACAGATAGAGCAGCACGATGGAGCTCAGTCGTGAGAACTCAGCAGGGTCATCGCAGAGCTCCGAAGAGAGGATCTGGTGGACCACATCTTCGAAGGTTTCGAAGCAGAAGAGGGACTCTCTCATGAGGAGCACCATCGTACGCAGTTTCAGGATCCCTGCAAGAGGGTGCTCGCTGCGTTCTCCCAGCTGCAATGCTGCAGCATGGACCACGGTTCTTCGTTCCATTTCAACTGAGTTCTGCATCAGATTGGCGATGCTGTTCTGACAGCCGACGTATCCCAGTCGCTCGGTGATCTCACAGCTGGGCTTGAGGTGGGCAAGCAGCTCGGTCATGCCGGTGCTCTGCTTCTTCAGCACCTTCGCTGCACTGATCGTACTCTGCTTCAAGACGCAGCTCAGGCAGATATCGCGTCCAGCGCTGTGGTACCAGGAGGTGAGCGGACCGCCGCAGACAGCACACACGTCTCCTTTGGTCGGATGATGTTTCCAGTTGGCAGGCTTGTCCATCCCGGTGATCTTGAAGGATCTGCTCATACGGGCTGCCTCCTGCCGTCTGATAACATGAACTCGATATCTTTCTCGTCCAGGCTCTTCATCGCTGAGCCGTCACTATCGATCAGGGCATCGATGAGGTCCTCTTTATGTCTCTGGAGCTCCAGGATCTTCTCTTCGATGGTATCTTTGACGATGAGTTTGTAGCTGAAGACCGCTTTGGTCTGTCCGATACGGTGCGTACGGTCCACTGCCTGCTGTTCAGCGGCGGTGTTCCACCAGGGGTCGAAGATGAAGACGTAGTCCGCCGCGGTGAGGTTCAGTCCGATCCCCCCGGTCTTCAGGGTCATCAACAGCACCTGGTACTGATCTCCCTGCTGGAAGGCATCTACGATGCTCTTACGATCCTTGGTGGCTCCGGTGATCTTGAGGTAGGAGATCTTCCGCTGCGTGAGTTCATCTTCCACCAGAGAGAGGGCATCCAGATAGTTGGCGAACAGCAGGGCTTTGTGTCCGTTGCTGACCGCCTCTGAGATGGATTCTCCCAGGATCTCCACTTTGGGACTGGAGACCGCACTTCCGCTGTGGTTCTCCGGTATGCTGGCTATCTGGCGCAGTTCACTCAAGGCCTGCAGGATGAAGAATCGGGTACTGTTCAGTCCCTGCTGGGATATCTGGTTGGCAATGGCTTCCTGGTAGAACTTCCTTCTTCTCTCATAGAGGGCAGCATGGGCCGCTGACATCTCCACGTAAAGCACCTGTTCACTCTTGGGAGGCAGTTCCGCCATTACTTCAGTCTTCAGTCTTCTGAGCAGGAAGGGGTAGATCTTCCGTTTCACATCCGAGAGGACCTGTTCATCATCCCCGTCAGCGATCGGCTTGGCGTACCGCCGCTTGAACTCAGCGGCGGTGCCGAACATGGAGGGGTTCAGGAAGCGGAAGAGCGAATAGAGCTCGTAGATGTTGTTCTCGATCGGGGTGCCGCTCAGGGCCAGGCGGTGGGTCCCATCCAGCAGCATGACGGCTTTGGAGATCTGGGAGTTGAGGTTCTTGATATTCTGCGACTCATCGAGGATGATGTAGCAGAAGGTGATCTCACGAAGCTTGGCGATGTCGCTTCGGGCAGTATGGTAGGTGGTGAGGATGATCTGGGATCCCAGGCACTCTGTCAGGTCCCTCCCCGGTCCATGATAGATACTCACCGAGAGCTGCGGGGCGAAGGTCTCGCATTCGCGCTGCCAGTTGAACAGCAGGCTCACCGGCATGATGATCAGCGAGGGCGGCTGTTCTTCGGTGTAGACCTCCGAGAGCAGAGCGATGCTCTGCATGGTCTTTCCCAGTCCCATGTCATCGGCAAGACAGCCGCCGAAGCGGTGCTCTTTGAGATACTGGAGCCACAGATAGCCTTTGTGCTGGTAGTCACGGAGGGTGGCTTTGATCCGGTATGCTCCCGGGCGATACGATTCAAGGCGGTTGAATCCTTCAAGGACTTTTCGTGATGCCTTCACTGCCCCTGCAGAGGTCTTCTCATCGATGTACTGCTGTACCAGCGGCAGATCGAAGAACGAGAGGGAAACCTTGCCCTTGCGATCTATGGTCAGCAGTCTTCTGAGCCGTCTGACCAGCTGCGGGGGTACGACCGCCTTGGTCCCGTCGCTGAGCACGATGTACCGCTTGCTGTCATAGGAGCTGAACAGGTCGGTGACGCTCATGTGATCATCCCCGATCTGGACATCGACCGAGGAGGCCAGAAAGTCGATGCCTGAACTCTCCAGAGACATGCTGACCTTCGGCGTGGAGGATTTGATGTTGAAGGCGGCCAGTTCTTTGGTCCCTGCCAGACTGTAGTGTTCGAGCAGTCCTGCGAGGTCCTCTTCGATGAAGGAGTGGGCAAGGTCCGGTTCGATGATGAACAGGTCTTCGATCCGCAGGTAGGAGCTGGAGTGTGATCCCTTCTTCTGATGCCGTTTGAGCATCCGTTCGAAGCGCTGGAACTCTTCTGGCAGCAGGGTATAGGTGACAGGATGCAGGACGAGTTCCTGCAGCTCATCATCGATGACCGCTGTGATCTCAGGGGCGTAGTCGGTAAGATACTCCAGAGCCACTTCATCACAGGAGTTGACCAGACGCAGGTGCAGAGCCCCTGTATCGTCTATATGTTCGAAGAGTACCGCAGGACGGGTCTGGTAGGTCCTTCCTGTGCGTACGGTATGATCCTTGTAGAGGATCCTCACATCCCGATAGAGCGTAGCGAAGAGCCCGATCAGCTGTGGGGCAAGGTCTGGGGTGAGGATGCAGGTGAACAGGGGCAGATGCGGGTACTCATCGATCGGGTCGATGCGGTAGATCACCCGGAGGCGAGGACCAGATCGGTCGAGATGGCATCGTATGCACTGACGATCGTACCGTCTGAACAGACCAGCTGCACCGTGGAGCTCAGCAGCAGATCATCCTGCTGCTCGATGCGCAACTGCAGCGCTGCAGCTGCGGGGCTCACGATCACCGGATGGTTCTGCCCATCGAGGATGTTCCCGTAGGAGAGGATGCTGTCACTCAGATGCTGATGCTCATCGAGATAGAGTTTGCGCTCACCACCCCACCCGATCTGCCAGGAGAGCTGCTTCAGGGCTTTGTGGTACTGGTCCATGACGGTCTTCAGAGATCCGGTACAGCTTTCAGGGGCTACATGAAGAGGTTTCCCGCTGCTGTCGGTCGACTCGAAATAGAAGTGTTCCTCTTCCTGATCGAGTTTGAAGAAGACTTGCTGGTCCACGGCTGCAGCCCGGGCGTGAAGGGTATGTGTGTTTCTGCGCTGCAGTACAGAAAATAGTTCTGGGCGTATACTCATGCGGCACATTCTACAGAAAATACCCGAGAGGATAAAGTTGATTATCATAGGATGCAACAAGTTTTATCAGCAACAGCGATCAGATACAGATCGCATAGGATATAACACACGGGAAGGGGACGGCTCACTGAAGCAGTTCGCGAAGACTGAACTATAGTTCCCGTCATACTATGCTACCAGCATGCACTTAGATCACTGAAGGCCCTGTTTATGCAGTGTAGTGAATTTCATTCGTGCCTGTTCGAAATTGCTGCTCCATCGAGTGAAATGGATAGATTTTTGCAGCTAGCTCGAGATAGGATTGCACGTCGGTACCCGGCTGTACGATGATATCAATATCGGTGGACAGTCTTCTTGGTTTCTCGAGAAGGAGCAACAGGCTGGTCCCGCCCTTGAAGATGAACGGCATACCCACCGTTGCGAGCGCCTCAAGCAAAGCCAAAGCAAAGATGCTCCTTTCAAGGATGGAGTTGTCCACGGTAAAACCACTTCTGATCGTATCTATATGCTCACGTGTGAAACAGTCTGACTTTACCATACATCACCTCTGAACCAGAAGTTCGATCGACGCCTTGTCACGAAGGAATCCAAACACATCCTCCACTTTGTTCCTTCTTCGGGCGTAACGTAGTATTGAGATCTGGTCGATGCGGTATGTTGCGAACATTGTCTCGATTGCAGATGGATACTCACCCTTGGCAAGCATGAGATTCTTGTTTGCAAACAGATCAACAATCAACTTTTCCAAAGGCACATGATATGGCTCTCCGTCAGACTTGGGAGCCTCCGTGACCAGTCGGTCGATGATGATCCCATCATCGGTGCCATAGTGCAGAATCTCTTGGGCCTTGGGTCTCAGTAGTACCCTGCCTGGGAATTTCTCAACAAGTGCAGAGAACACAAAATCACAACCGTCCTTCTCTACCTCGACGAAGATCTTATTGTGTGCCAACTGGTGATTGAAGAACTCATTGAGCCAGGATAACTCCCAAACCCTATAAGAAAGTAGTGGAAACTGCTCCTGCATGTGTCCGATCACCTGCTGAGCTGCATGGGAATATACCCCGATGAAGACGCTTTTCATCGGCTCCTTCCCAACTTTCTGGTATTGATTGCGTCCAACCCTCACTATCAGTCTGGAATTGTGCAGGGTCCCCATCAAATTTCTTAGTTGTGTCTCCTTGAAGGATGGCTCGACAATCCGTGCGGCATGCAAGATCTGCTGTCTCGTACACGTGCCATCGGGCAATCTTCGTATGACTGCATGCTTGTTCATACACATCACCTCCTCAGCCATTTCGGCACATTTTCATTTTTTTGCCGTTTTGGCTGAATCAGTATACCAAGAGATTCTTACAAAGTCATTAGCCATTTCGGCAAATATTAAGATTTTTGCCGTTTTGGCTTTCCTATAGGATCCCTCTAACTTGAAATAAGGAGTTTGATTCTTGATCCCTATTTCAAGTTAGTAGTGCTGGAAAGGAAAAAATCAAGATGGGATTACACGCTCCTTGATGAAGAGCTCGGTCGTCGGGCTAGCCTGAACAATCTCGTTTCCTGAAGCATCGAAAATCTTGACGCAATGCGAAAGTTTCCCGCAGGATTCAAAACGATATTGAGATTTTGCAAAGATGGTCATCTGGGAATCACCCTCTAGGTCTCGCTCATCTGGAGGAAATTCGAACTCCCCTTCTGCGAGCACATTCTCAACATCATGTACTGAATACATGACCTTGAACTTATGTGCCTTCTATTTGGGTCTAAATCTTTGGATCTAAATCTTTTGGCGTGTGATATATAGGTTAGACAGCTCCTTGGGATTGCTCTTGGGTTGCAGGTACACAGTCTGTTGTAGCCGTTTCTTGTTTCGAGGGGTAGTCCTGGTGTGTTTTGTTTTAACTCATTTACACCATATGGTTGGACTTGGTTCATTGTTTTCTTTTAGGGATTCAGGTGTAAGATATGTCCGTAACCACCCCGAATCATATGAACTGATGGTATGGATCACGATGCTCTCATTGGGATCCCCGTACGATAGTCTCGTCTACATGTGTTTATACTGTACTGGTATTACATCTTTCGCTGTACAACGCAATGAATATTTGCATCTATATCATAAAAGCGAAACTATAATGATATATGGAGGTTCCGCATATGCCGACCATTCGTCCTAGCGCCGATCTGAGAAACAAATACCACGAGATATCCGAATTCTGTCATCAATATCCTGAACCGGTGTTCATCACAAAAAACGGAAAGGGAGACCTGGCAGTGATGAGCATTGAGACCTATGAGATGCTCACCGGGAAAATGGAACTGTACAACCTGCTTGACGAAGGATTGAAGGCACGGGATGCCGGCCAGGTCGAACCCGCGGACAAGGTAATCGCTGATATCCGAGAATCGCTGAAACAGAGATGAACGACCTGCAGTGGACATCTCTGGCGAAGAAAGACCTGATTCCCTCCATCACGTACATCTCTGATGTGCTTACAGCTCCAGTCTCCGCCGAGAAACTACTTGATGATAGTGAAAGAGAATCTGCGGTTCTGACAGAGAATCCATATCTGTTCCCCCTCTCTCATGACGAGTATATCGCGCACCGTGGGATACGGTCCGTGATGGTGAAGAACTATATGCTGTTCCATACCGTCAAGGAGGATGCACAAACAGTCACGATCATCAGGATGTTGTATGCCAGACGAGATTGGATACAGTTGTTGGGTGAGCTCTCACCATAAGTTGCTGATTGATCGCAGCAGCAGGACCGTCCCACTACAGCACAAGCACCATACTTCGGTACGTAGCTGATCGTTCGTGATACAGAAGTACTGGAACACCATGTCTCCACTCCTGACGTACGCCGTATCTTGCATGCTGACATACACATCTATACTATTCATGTTCTCTCCCTATTCTTTTCTCAGAGGACCCCATGCTGTACATGGAAAATATTTGTTGACACGACATTGTTTTTGTTGACACGACATAACTATCATGGTATACCTGTAGTACAGAGAAAGGAGAGATCGGACATGGCAAAGAGTGTAAAGACTCCCAAGGCGGAGACCATCGAGAAGGTGGCGGGTGTGTACAAGAAGGTAGGATCCATCAGTGAGACTGCCCTGCAGACAGAGATCTCGGCTACGAAGGTGAGAAAGATCCTCATTACCGAAGGCTTATGGTCAAGCCCGAGGTCTCAGCAGATCCGTGAACTATCTGATCAGGGAAAGTCCTCATCAGAGATTGCCGAAACATTGCAGATCAGTGTGGTGATGGTGCAGAACTATCTCCCCTACGGGAAGGGGCCGTATGATGAACTGGAGAAGACAGACACGGCTATTCGAAGCGAGAAGTATCGTACGCGAAATCGTACGTATGCGAAAAAGAGTCAATCCCGTGAACAGCAGACACCAGGAGAGCCCCTTGCGGTGCAAGAGACTGCAACACCAGGGGAGAAGAAGCCTCCTTATGCCATGCAGCTGCATCTGGAGCTGCGTGACAGTTCTCTTGCTTCCATGCCTGCCGATGATGCAAAGATCCTTGCCACCTATGGCGGTGTTACACAGTCCATTTCCCGTGATATCGTGGTCCCCTCTTCCCTGGCCCTGCATCAGCTTCATTACCTCATCATTGTGGCCTTTGGATGGACAAACAGCCATCTGCACAATTTCCAGCTGCCGCAACCGTTGTTCGACACACTGACTGACCGAACGTTTCTGGAGATCGCTCCGCTATTCGGATACTATCTTCAGTTCCCGAACAGCACGTTCAGTGATGTATTCTGGGATGACGATTATGATGAAAGCAAGAGCCCAAGGACCTGGATGCGTTCTAAGTATCTGAAGCAGTACAGATATGGCGGATGCAGCGAATATTGGATAGAGAATCAGGCCGAGATCCAACATATGGTACATCATGTCCCTGAGCTGAGGGTGCATCCGTTCCGATGGAAAGAGGACGTGAAGCCCAAACAGGTCAAAATCGAGGATGCGACGTTACACGACCTGCTGGTTGCAATCTCCTTCGATCTAAGTACGCCCGATGTACTCAAAGAGAGCCTTCGATTGAGCGAGATCCTTTCACTGGATCCCATGGACATCAATTCAGCGAAGGCTGCTGCCTTGGCAACTGACGCCAGCAGTGTCGGTCTGTACAAGCAGTACCGTGAGAGCGCGATCCTGGAGGCCCAACGAGCTGAAGGGTCTCGAGATACGTCTGCCTATTTCCAAGCTGTCAGGGATATGGAACGTCTGCAGAAGCAGACAGAACCGAAGCACATCATGCCCATCACTACAGAACTGCTCTATAGTTACGACTACGGTGATGAATGGGAAGTAGATATCTCATTGGTCAAGGAATTCGGCAAAGATGACCAGAAGGTAGAGGATGAGACGGCTGCGGCAGTCATTGCCAATCGCAAACCGATATGTATAGCCAAAGATGGTCTGCATGTGCTCGATGACTGTGGGAATGTCCCCGGGTATATCGAGATACTCCGTACGATCCATGAAGGCGAGAAGGAAGAAGCGATGGAGATGAGAGAGTGGGCTCGGGGTCAAGGGTGGACAGGCAGGAACGTGAGTCCGAAGCAGGTGCTCTAGCTTCGAGATACCCTACCAGCTATTCCCCTGGAAGACTCGTGGAACATGCGTGAAAGAGGTCACAAGAGAAGGAGAACGAACCAAGAAGAGAGAGAGCTCTATCAGACACCGGAGAGACTCTCATGCTCTGGTCCCCAGAGCTCATCCTCAAGGCTCATGCACAGGGCATGATAGACCGGCAGGTGGAGCTCCTGGATCTGATAGGTCTCATCCTCGGGAACACAGATGCACAGGTCACAGTGCTCTTTGAGCTGACCGCCGGTCCTCCCGGTCATCCCGATGACCTGCATCCCCTTCGCCCGGGCGGTGATCGCACCATAGATGACATTCTTCGCATCTCCTGATGTCGAGATCCCCCAGAAGAGGTCCCCGGGACTCCCGAGTACCGCTACCTGCTGGGCATAGAGCAGATAGGGATCGACGTCGTTCAGGAAGGCAGTGGAGAAGGCAGGCTGCTGGTGGAGGGCAAGCGCAGGGATGCCTCCCTGCAGCTTGTGTGCGATGGCTCTGCCGAGAAAGGGGTCGGTCTGCTCAAGGGCTCGGGAGAGCGAAAGGGGTATCGGGCGGTCCTGACAAAGGATTTCATCAGCTCTCCGACGATATGATCAGCATCAGAGGCACTGCCGCCATTGCCGCAGAGGAGGAACTTCCCCCTGAGCATGCACAGCCTGCCATGAGTCCTGAGGCTTGCAGGAGCACATCCCTCAACGGCTGGAGCCGGGGGTACCGCCTGAGCAGCTGTTCGATCGCCGCAGGGCTCTCACAGGAGTCACGGGGTATCATCAAGCTCTCCCTCCCCTGCCTGATCGGCTGGCAGCTGCCGGTGAGAGGAGATATGCATCCTCTCTCACCTGCAGCCTCGGATCAACGGGGAAGCACATGGGCAGAGACCGGATCGAAGTCGATCTGGATCTTCTCTCCATCCCGGTAGAACCCCTCTTTGACCGGGTTGTAGGTGACCGCGAGCATGAGGGCATCCAGTCCCTCGAGCTCGATCTCATACTCTACCGTAGGACCGAGGTAGACAGAACGTTTGATCACGCCTTTGGCGAACGGCTTGCCCGCTTCCAGCTTGCCAAGGATCAGCGACTCAGGCCTGAGGACGATGTTCACCTGCTCATCTTTGACGAACTCTCCATTCCAGCTGGGGATGACCCGCTGCTGACCGAAACACTTCACCACGACCCCGTCGGTACCTGCCGAGATGACCGTCGCAGGGAAGAAGTTGACCCTGCCGATGAAATCGGAGACGAAGGTGTTGGCCGGCCGTGAATAGATCTCGAAGGGCGTACCGATCTGCATCACCTCTCCCTCGTTCATGACCATGATCCGGTCTGAGACGGTCATCGCCTCATCCTGATCATGGGTCACATAGATACTGGTGATCCCGAAGGTCTGCTGGATCCTTCTGATCTCGATGCGCATCTGGTCACGCAGCTTGGCATCGAGGTTCGACAGCGGCTCATCGAAGAGCAGCACCTTCGGCTTGTTGATGATCGCTCGTGCCAGCGCCACGCGCTGCTGCTGACCACCAGAGAGCTGATCAGGTCTTCTGTTATAGAGGTCCTTGAGATTCATGACCTCCATGATGGTCTCCACCTGAGTCCTGATCTCCTTCTTGCTGATTCCCTTGAGATCCAGACCGAAGCCTATGTTCTGAGAGACCGACAGATGCGGGAAGATCGCATAGCTCTGGAATACCATGGAGGTATCGCGTTTGTTGGGAGGGTCATTGTTGACCATCCTCCCCGATATCCATACCTCACCTTCAGTCGGTGACTCGAACCCTGAGATGACCCTGAGGGTGGTGGTCTTCCCGCACCCCGATGGCCCCAGAAAAGTCACCATCTCCCCCTCATGCACGTCCAGGTTCACATCCTTGACGGCAGTGAACTCTTTGGCCGCATTGTTCGGATCCTTAAAAATCTTGGTGATATGTTTCAATGTTACACTCATAACTTCCCCTATATCTTCATGAACGTGCCGCCGAGCTTCCCGTACTTGTAGGTCAGCAGTGAGCGGATCAGTAGAATCGCTACCAGAATTATCATAACCAGCACCAGAGAGAACGCAGCTGCTGCACCGAGGCGACCGGAGTTCACCTGCGACATGATCTGTACGGTCATCAGGTTCCACTGAGAGGAGACCAGGAAGATCGCAGCGCTGATCGCCGTCATGGCCCTGACGAACGAGTAGATCAGACCGGAAAAGAACGCAGGGATCATCAGCGGCAGGGTGATCTTCTTGAACGTCGTCTGTGAGTCAGCCCCGAGGTCGATGGCTGCCTCCTCGATCGACGGGTCCACCTGCCGCAGGACTGCGATCCCCGACTGTATGCCTACCGGGACATACCGGAAGATGAAATTGATCAGCAGGATGGCCAGCGTACCGGTGAGGACCAGAGGCCTGCTGTTGAAGGCCAGGACATACCCGATACCGATCACCGTACCGGGAACGGCGAAGCTCAGCATGGAAGAGAACTCCAGGGCATGCTTGCCGGGGAACTTCTTTCGTACGACCAGGAAGGCGATGACCATCCCCAGGATACCGGAGATCGGGGTGGCAAGACCTGCGATGATGATCGTATCGGTCACCGCACCGAAGCCCACACCGAAGACATAGGCGAAGTGCCTGAGCGTCAGCGTGTTGTCATTGCCCCAGGTATTGGCGAACGCACCCCAGATGATCGTCAGATAGATCATGATGATCACCGCGGCAAAGAGCGAGAGGACGGCAAAGAGGATCCAGGTGACACGGGGACTCACCAGCTTGATCGAAGAGGTGGTGGGCTTGCCGGTGATGGTGATGTACTGCTTCTTCGAGACCCAGTACTTCTGCAGCAGGAAGGCAGTCATCGAGGGGATCAGGAGGATGAATGCTATCGCTGCACCCTTTGAGAGGTTATACATCCCGGTGATCTCAAGATACGCCTGTACCGAGAGGATGGGAAAGCGACTTCCAGCGAGGATCAGGGGGTTACCGAAATCCGCGAGTGTCTCGACGAAGAGGATCAGCATCGCACTTGCGATACCGGGGATCGCCAGAGGCAGGGTGACCTTCCTGAAGACCTTGAACCGGGACCCGCCGAGATCCATCGCGGCATCTTCCAGCGTGGGACTGATCGATTCGAGCACCCCTTTGAGGGTGATGTAGGCGACAGGGAAGAAGGTGATCACCTGTGCGAAGAGCAGCCCTCTGATCCCGTAGATCCTGGTGTTCGTCAGTCCCAGGATGGTCGACGAGATCAGACCGTTGTTCCCGAAGAGCATGATGATCGCCAGAGCCCCGATGAACGGCGGCGAGATGATGGGGATGATCGCTATGAGATTGAAGAACTTCTTACAGGGAATATTGGTCCTGGTGATGGTGAAAGCGAAGATGAACCCAACGAGGGATCCCAGCACAGCCGTGAGGGTCCCCATGAGCAGACTGTTCAGGAAGGCCGTGCGCAGATGCCAGGAGCTTACCACTTTACCCAGCATCGAAAGTGAGAAGGCCCCATCGGGGAACACACTCACGATGATCACCTTGAACAGAGGGTAGAGGATAAAGAGTATCACTGAGGCAAAGATCACCAGCACGACTGTCAACAGCAGCGGGTCCTTGGCCATCAGACGCAGTTCGCGTATTTTTTCCTTCATAGATGTATCCATTGTGTGGTGTAGTGACGAACCGGGGATGATACTTGAGCAGAACATCCCCAGTGAAGATCACTGATCGCAGGAGGCGACAGCCTCCACGATCAGTGCTGGTACGATCCGTGCTATTTCGCAGCGAGTACTTCGTTGACCCAACGCTCTACCAGTCGTTCCTTGTTCGCTCCAGCCCATTCTGACGATACAGCGATCGTCTTCAGAGTCGAGAACTCAGGCATGCCCGGAGCGAGTTCTGCTTCAGGGTTCACCGGATAGAAGTAGGTGTTGACTTCTGAGAGCACATCCTGTCCTGCTTTCGATACGAGCCAGTCTGCAAGGATCTGAGCTGATTCGAGGTTCTTCGCACCTTTGATGATCGACAGAGCAGGTGCCTCGAAACCTACACCTTCTGAGGGGAAGACCACTTCCAGAGGGTACCCTTCTGCGATGAACTGGAAGAAGGCAGGAGTGAACTGGATGCCGATGGCACACTGTCCGACTGCTACACCTTTCGAAGGACCGGTACCTGAAGAGGTATAGGTCTGGATGTTGGCATTCAGTTTCGCCATGTATGCAAAGGCCTCATCCTCTCCCCAGGCCTGAGTAAGGCTGGTCACGATATTGTAGGCAGTCCCTGATGCCTGAGGGGTCGGAGACTGGATCAGCCTTTGTAGACCGGGTCCAGCAGATCATCCCAGGAGGTCGGGATCGGAGCACCGACTTTCGCAAGAGCTTCAGTGTTCACACCGAATGCCATGGGATTCATGTAGAAGCTTCTCCAGTAGCCTTCGGGATCCTTGAACTCAGGAGCGAGTTTATCGAGGGCCGCAGACTTGTAGGCGACCGTCAGTCCCTCGTTCTTTGCCAGGATGTGGTTCTCATTAGGAGCACCGAGCCATACATCAGCCTGTGGGTTGTTTTCCTCAGCCTTGATCCTTGAGTAGGCAGGTCCTGATGAGAGGTGCACGAATGCAGCCTTGATCCCGGTATCGGCAGTGAACGCATCGAGAATGCTCTTGGCATTCGCCTCATCGACACTGGCATAGACTACGACTTCCTTGACTTCGGATGTCTCCTGTACGCCGGCGGCGAACAGGCTTGATGTCGCAAGAGCGACGATCAGACAGAGATAGATTCCTTTCTTCATAATACTAAGGCCTCCGATTATAGTTTCTCATACCATTGCATACTCCGTGCCAAGCGGGCAGGACCACGCTGGAGCACCCTGTGTCGATAGAGTGTGCAATCATCGGCTGCACAGCTGTGTGCAACATGCTGCTGTTCTGCACACAGGAGATCACAGATCGAACTCCGCATCCTGGATGTGGTATTTGCTGATCTTGTAGTAGAGGGTCCTGCGCGAGAGGCCGAGGACTCTGCAGGCTCTGCTCTTGTTCCCCCGCAGGCCCTGAGGGCATCGAGGATCCTCGAGCGCTCATCTTCGATCTCCGGGACCCTCAGCTCTGAGAACTCCCGTTCGCTCAGCAGCAGCTGTACACCCAGGACCTCCGGTCTGTTCAGGATCAGCAGTCGCTCGATGATGTTCTCGAGCTCTCTGATGTTCCCGGGCCAGCTGTAGCTCCTGAGCAGTGAGAGGAACTCCCCTGAGACCGAAGGGACCTTCAGCCCCTCCCTGCTGCAGATCGTCCGGCTCAGGTACTCCACGAGCTCGGGCAGGTCCTCGGGGTGCTCTCGCAGCGGCGGCAGGTGAAAGGGGATGACATTGAGTCGGTAGTAGAGATCCTCTCTGAACCTCCGCTGTGCTACCTGATCCGAGAGCTGCTTGTTCGAGGCTGCTATGATCCTGAGATCGGCGGGGATCAGTTCGTTCCCCCCTACCCGGGTGAAGACCTTCTCCTGCAGCACTCTCAACAGCTTGAGCTGGATGGAGGCAGAGAGCTCTGAGACCTCATCAAGAAAGAGTGTACCTCCCTTCGCCTCTTCGAAGATGCCCCTCTTCTGCCGTATCGCATCGGTGAAGGCCCCCTTCTCATGTCCGAAGAGCTCGGACTCGAGCAGATGCTCGTTGAAGGCAGAGCAGTTCACGGCGACGAAGGGTCTGGAAGCCTGCTTCCCTGAGCGGTGGATCGCCCGTGCGACGAGTTCCTTGCCGGTACCGCTCTCCCCTTCGAGCAGGACGGTGGAACCTGCACGTGCCACAGTCTCGATGCGCTCATAGATCTGCACCATGGCGCTGCTCGAACCGATCAGCCGCTTGGAACCCGAGAGGCTGCCGGGCTGCCGTGAGGCACTCCTATCGAGCAGCAGGTGGATCCTGCTGCCGAGCTGCTGGTAGTCGATGGGTTTGGTCATATAATCGACAGCACCGCTCTTCATCAGACTCACCGCATCATCGATGGTCCCATAGGCGGTGATGAAGATCACCGGGATCTGAAAGCCTCTGCTCTTGAGGGCATAGAAGAGTTCCTTGCCGCTCATGGGTTCCATCTGGATATCTGAGATGATCAGGTCGGGGGCATGCAGCACGATATGTCTCATGGCTGCAGGGGCATCGCTGAAGGTCTGCACGGCAAAGCCCTGCTTCTCCAGGATGACTTTCAGCACCTTCAGGATGTTCTCTTTATCATCAACGATCACGATGTTCTGCATGGTCACTCCTCTGCGTGTGTGAATTCCGTTCACTGCTGTGTATGGGGTAGAAAATATTTTGAGTCACTCCTCTGCGTGTGTGAATTCCGTATCGATCGGCAGTCTCACGGTCACGGTGGTGCCCCTCCCCGGGGCTGAGTCGATCCCCAAGGTCCCGCCGTGTCGTTCGATGATCTGATTACTGATCGCAAGACCTATCCCCGATCCATTCTGCTTGGTCGTGAAGTAGGGCTCGAAGACCTGCCCGAGAGCCTCAGGTGCGATCCCGCACCCGCTGTCCTCGATCGTGATGACTGCCTGGTCTGCATCCTGCCTGCTCATGACCTTCAGCTGCCGATGCGCTTCGTCACCGCTCTCATCGATCGCCTCTATGCTGTTGAGCATGATGTTGATCAGGACCCGTTTGATCTGTCCGGCATCGGCGGGTAATTCTGGGAGCAGGGGGGAGAGATCAGTGCAGCAGTGGATGCGCTTCTTCGCATAGACCGGCCTGAGCAGCAGCAGGGTGCTGCTGATCAGACTGTTCATATCGACCGGGCGCCTGTTCACCGGCTGCTGCCGGGAGAACTCGAGGAAGTTCTCCAGATAGTCGTTGAGCGTATCGATCTCCTCTCTGATGATCGACAGGTATTCGAACTCGGGCAGGGCCTCGTCGATATGGTAGCTCAGGATCTCCACCGATCCTGAGATGGCTTCCAGGGGATTTCGGATCTCATGGGCGAAGTTGGCAGCGATCTTTCCCATGGTGGCCATCCGGGTCTGATGACGATCTCCTGCTGTGCCTGCTGCAGATTGCTCTTCATGAGATCTATGGCCTGTGCCACCCGAGTGATCTCCGGCACGCTGCCGGCAGCGAGCTCTATGGGATGATCGAGGGACTGGGAGGTGATGTTCGTCACCTGAGAGGTCAGCTGATCGAGCGGTTTCACCAGCTGGAACTCGGTGAAGATACCGAAGAGGACCGAGATGAGGATCTCGAAGAAGAGGAAGAAGAGGAAGATCATCGTACTGGTCCGGAGCTTCTGGTTGTAGGCATCAAGGGAGAAGAGGATCTCCACATTGCCTATGAGACTGCCGAACATGCGTATCGGGGATCTGACGAGCATGGTATCATGGCGGAACTCCACGGTGGTCTCTTCGGTGAGGGGTCCTGAGAAGAACCAGCCCTCTACCGCCTCACGGGTATCAGCAAGCACCTGGTTGCGACTGTCCACGATGCTGATGTGATCGATGTCACTCTGCTGCTGTATCGACTGGATCTGCATGATGAGTCTGCTGAACTGATAGTTGATGATGGGATCCCGGCTGATCTCCGCAAGGTTGTCTGCGACCAGCGTGCCTTTCTCCTGCATCTCGCTGGTGAAGATCCGGTGTTCATAGGTGATGAAGAAGACCCACTGGAGCACCAGCAGCAGGAAGAGGCAGGCGAAGAAGATGAAGACCTTACTTTGCAGGCGCATAAGCTGCTTCTTCTATACAGGTGAGATACCCCTCGTCGATGACAAGGGGGCTGTTCCCGATCTCCGAGAACCTGGTGAATCCCGCACGCTCGAGCACGTCCATCCCTTCCTCCTGCGTTCCCATACCGATGACCGCTTCGATGAACCTGTCGATCATCACCTCTTTCACCCCGTTCTGGGCAATGAGTGCCCACTGTGGCAGCGCACTGGATACGGCCAGGATCCGTATCTGCTCCCGGTAGGCGTCCATCTCTGCATCGAGCAGGGTACTGGTCGTGATGGCACCTGCATCCACCGCCCCGTATACCACACCTTTGAGGATACTGTCAAAGGTCCCCGAGTAGATGATCTGGTCGAATCGCTCATAGGGGTCTATACCGGCCTGGGTGAGCATGCACAGGGGTACATAGTACCCTCCGAGCGACTCCCCTTCGACCGTGAGGGCCAGGTACCTGCCGCGCAGCTCGTGCAGTGAACGGATCACCGAGTCGGTGTTGACGATGATCACCGTGGCAAAGGTATCAGAGCCATGTACGAGGACCCGTGCCCGTGAATCGATCCCGGTACTCCCGGCAGTCATCTGACTCTCCCACAGGGCGTTCACGAATCCCACGTCATAGAACTTGTCTTTCATCCCCTGAGCAAGTGCCCGGTGGTCCTTCACCATGATCAGATCTATCTCCAGACCGGTGGTCTCTTCGATATGACGGACTATGGGAGTCCACTGCTGCAGTCTCTCTATCCCGCTGTGCATCGCCGGGATCGCCAGCTGCAGTGCTACAGCCCTCAGCTGCGCAGAGGAGACGGTGGTCATCAGGATCATCAGCAGCAGGACCCTGTATGGAGCATGCTTCATCGCTATACACTTCCCTGTGAGATCTTCCGCTGCTGCCTCCCGCATGCATGAGGGCCGGCAGATCAGGGTGATCTGTATGTGATCGAACAGAACCAGAGGTTCAGGAGCCCGGCGGTACCGCCGGGTGCACATCGTTCTGCAGGAGGTCAGTATACCATAGATATCGAAGAGTGCCAAAAGGTGCAGTATGACCGATCATCTGATCAGAGGAAGGAACCCAAAGAGAACGAAGAGAGGAAGTGCATGTGTGGTATCGTGTGGGTGTGGGTGTGCATGGTAATAAGAAGCTAAACGGGGACATGAATAGAAGTGGGAACATACATAGAAAGAGGCAGGGGAATAGGAATATGAACAGGAATGGGAACAGGAATGTGAATGGGAGAGAGAGCATGCGAGGACCTGGAGGAGGAAGGAAGTGAGCAGGAAGGTGCATCTGGGGTGAGAGCGACTTGAGGATCAGAGAACAGGACCGGCTCGTCCTGCCGGTCTCTCCCCTCTTCAGCTGCGCAGCTTATCGCTGGTTCTTTACCATCAGTCGGTCCACATCCAGAGGGTGCAGATAGGTGGGGGCCTCGGTGAGGAGTCCTCCCCGTGCCCCGTAGTTATCTGCTGCCATCAGGCGCCGCAGCGTCTGGACTACCAGATCGGTATCAGAGATCTGCCGGGCAAAACCGGGGAAGACCTCTTCTGCAGCACGATCGAAGAGGATGGCGAACTCAAAATCGAGCGTAGTACACGACTCGAAGGCCGCCTGGTCGGTCGCGAAGAAGGCCTCGGTCAACTTAAGCCCGATCTCCGGGGGGATCGTATCCACATCAAGGCAATCGAGCATGTCGGTGAGGATGTTCAGGATCTCAGGTCCTGAGAGCTGTCTGCTGCCTCGGGAGGGACAGGTGATCTCTTCCAGATGTTCCTTGAACCGCTCGATGTTCTCAACAGGCGTAGAGATCAGCCTCTCTACCATCAGACGTGCCTGCTGTGACTCCGCAGCGAGTTTCAGCAGTGCAGCAGAGAGCACCTCGGGTCTCAGCTTCATCAGGCTCTTCAGATTCATCTCATAGGTCTCGATCGTATACAAGGGCAACTCCTCTTCGTATCCCGTGAGGACATGCTTTCAGATGATCTGATGCGTACGATAGCAGGATTCAGGCAGTCTGTACAGCTGCAGGTATGCTATTCCCCGTCTTGTTCTACCCATCGCTGGCGCTCATCCCAGCGTAGAGGTCGCTTTGGCCAGTAGCAGAGTCAGGGTCTCCAGTTCTCTCTCGGTGAGCTTCATTGCCATCGAAGAGAGCAGCTGGTCACTCACCGCTGTCACTTCAGGTTCCAGAGCCCTCCCCTCATCGGTAAGCACCACCAGAGAGACCCGGGCATCCTCCTGATCAGCTGCTCTGGTGATATACCCCTTCTGCTCCAGTTTCTTCACAGCCCGTCCGATATTACTTCTATCTATGCTCAGAGCAGTTGCAAGGGACTCCTGGGTCACCATGCTCTCTGATGAGGTGTATACAGCGGTGAGTACCCTCACCTCCACGATCGTCAGACCATAGCGGCCCAGCTGCCTCTCTACCCTGCTTCTATACTGCTTGAGGAAGCGGTGGGCAGCTCCATAGATGACCTCACTGTTCTTCACATGACCCTCCTGTGCAAGCGCACGCATAGAATAGCGTATAACGCAGGACTCATCAAGGGCATGAGAGGAGCTGATCCTACACCTGCTGCAGGAGTCCCTCTCGGGTCCCTTCCCGGTCACAGTCCCATGCAGGCAAGTTCTGAGACATAGGAGACATGCAGTCTGTCACTGGAGTAGATACTGACCTCAGGGGTACAAATGTGCTCATAGATCGACAGTTCCGGAGTCGTCAGGACGATGGCATCCGGAGAGGAGCTCTGCAGTCCGGTGAGGATATGGCTGAAGGTCAGTTCATCGATAGCCGCTCTGCTGAAGTCCCTGACAGACGGATGGGCCAGCGTCTCGAGGGTATCCTGATCCTCTGCCGATGGGACGATGGTGCTGATCCCGGCATGTGAGAGGGCGTGGCGATAGAGCGTACTCTCCACAGTGAAGGTATCTCCGATGAGAGCCACGCTCTTGTGCCCATCATGCTGGAGTCGCTCTGAGACTGCCAAGCCAGAC
>LQAI01000060.1_pt1 | contig 67254 bp, 77 predicted proteins | sample 1535821 | NCBI WGS metagenome assembly LQAI01 (sample SAMN04331586, study PRJNA305678) | bioreactor metagenome | isolation source: bioreactor_5 inoculated with Wadden Sea sediment 1st replicate of a... | place: Germany:Bremen
AACGCTATACCCATGTCGTTTTCTGATGCCGCATTGATGCAAAGAAGTAGCAATTTTAAACTGGTTGAAAAAATCATCGATTTTGCCAAAAACTTTAATGTCTGCTTGAGTTTCCGTGCCAATCTTGGTATGTATCATTTGAGCCCTTTCTGTTTGATTTTATTGTGCTTTTCGCAAATTCACTATATATCAAATAGCAGGGCTCATCAACTTATTTTTATCACAATTTCAAAGAGTTATGTCCTTTTTGGGGCTATTCAATTGAATCCCGAAAGTTGAGATCAGATCATGTATTTTGCAGAGTCGATGGAACACCGCTCAAGAATTTCAGTAGGGCATGGAAATCATGCCTGGATTTCGCAAGGATCAAAGATTTCCATTTTCATGACTTGAGACATACCTTTTGCTCAAACCTTATCATGGCAGGAGGAGGTCTGAAAGATGCAAAAGAAATGATCGGGCACTCAGACATCTCAATGACTGACAGGTACTCACACCTGACAAATGACCTAAACTCAATATGCAAAGGCATTTAGCAGCGCATCACAACCACACAAACCGGCCCAACTAAAGAGGCCCACGAATAAAATTAGTGTGGCATAAATAAGGCATAAATTCATAAAGTTAGCCGAAATCCAATAAAAAAAGCGAATCGCCATCAAGACTAATTCGCTGTTTTTATTATGATTTTCTGGTCGGGGCGGAGAGATTTGAACTCCCGACATCCTGCTCCCAAAGCAGCGCGCTACCAGACTGCGCTACGCCCCGGTCTGGATCAAAAATAAGCTCTATGAATATCATTTTTGAACCTGCAATGCAAGTTGTTTTTTTGGTCAATTTTCTTGACACTGGTGGGTATAAGCGTTATTTTAGTAAACTTTATTAATTGGATATATACAAGGGTTCGGTCTGAAACGCACCAGATGATTTATGCAAATGGTTTGCATTTGGCCCGGTTTAAGATGGTTCACTATATTAATGGAATGTAACAGGACAAGAAAATGCAGGTAAAAATCGAAGACAAGAGCGCTGTCAAAAAGGTACTTTCTTTTGAAATTCCCAAAGAAACAGTGGCAAAAGAGCTTGACAAGGCTTATGCCGAACTGAAGAAAAAAGCGGATATCAAAGGATTCAGAAAAGGGAAGATCCCCAGAAAAGTCCTTGAGAATCGGTTTTCCAAAGACGTTCACGCCGATGTTGCTCCCCGTTTGATCCAGGATTCTTTTGTCGAGGCTATTCAGGAGCACAACCTGAATATCGTAGGTGGTCCTCAGCTGGATCCGCCCGAACTGGAACCCGGTTCAGACTATGCGTTCGATATCACCGTGGAGGTGAAACCGGAGCTGCCCGAGGTTGACTACAAAGGGATTTCTCTTGAAAAAAACCGCTATGCCGTCTCTGATTCGGAAATAGCTGCCCAGATCAGCATGATTCAGAAAACCATGGCCAAAAAACAGAAAGTGACGGAAACCCGGGCAGTCAAAGAATCTGATTTTGTATTGATCGATTATCAGGGCTTCCTGAACGGTGAGCCGTATGAACCTACACCAAAGATCGAAAACTTTCTGTTTAAGATCGGCCAGAACGCCTTGCCTGACGAATTTTCCGAAAAACTGACCGGATCGGTTCCGGTCCAGGATATCGAGGTGGAAGTCGCCTATCCTGATGATCACCCGGACGGGAACCTGAAGGGCAGAAACATTTTATATAAGGTGACCCTCAATGAGATTCAGGAGGAGATTTTACCTGAGATCAATGATGATCTGGTCAAAGGCCTGGGCCGGTTTGAAACGTTGGATGATGTCAAAGAATCCATTCGGGAAAATTTGGAAAAAGGAATCCAGCAGCGTGTCAAGCATGAACTCAGTGAGCAGATATTTCAGCATTTGCTCAAAAAATATGAGTTCGAGGTGCCTGAGGCCATGATTGAAGGAGAACTCGAAGGCATCATCAATGAGACCGAGCAGGCCTACTCCGCCAACAACACGACGTTTGAAGAACATGGATTAAGCCGTGAAAAACTGTCTGAACAGTACCGGGGTGTGGCTGAAAAGCAGGCCCGTCGTCATTTGATTCTGGATAAAATCATTACCCAGGAAAAATTGGATCTTACGGAAGAAGAGATGGAAAAAAGCCTGGAGGAAATGGCCAGGGGCATGAATGCTACTGTGGATGCCATAAAGAATTTTTTCAAAATGGATCCCCGGCAGATGGATTATTACAAACATACCCAGCTTGAAAAAAGGCGATCGATCTTATTATTGAGGGAAGTCAGGTTACAGAAAAGGATCCGGAATCTGACAATGGGGAAACCAACGTATCGGAGGACGTCTAGGCAAAGTACTGGCGCAAACCCGGTGCTCAAGCTGTTTGCCAGAGATTTTAAACGGTGTGCGGATTTTCAATGTATCAATGACTGAAAACAAGGAGTGTTATTGTGCCATTAATTCCAATGGTGGTTGAACAAAGCAATCGAGGCGAGCGGGCCTATGATATTTATTCACGTCTGTTAAAGGACCGGATTATATTTTTAGGCTCTGCCATTGACAGTGAAATTGCCAACCTCATTGTGGCTCAGCTGCTTTTTCTGGAATCGGAAGATCCGGAAAAAGACATCAGTTTCTACATCAATTCTCCCGGCGGCGTGGTTAGTGCCGGATTGGCGGTGTATGATACCATGCAGTACATCAAACCCGATGTGGCAACAGTTTGTATCGGCCAGGCCGCCAGCATGGGGGCGTTGCTTCTGGCGGCGGGTGCTCCCAAAAAACGATTTGCCCTGCCCAATGCCAGAATTATGATCCATCAGCGCTGGGTGGGGCCCAGGGACAGGCAACGGACATCAAGATTCAGGCCACGGAAATTCTTCGGATGAAAGATGCGTTGAACGAGATTCTGGCACACCACACCGGCCAGAAAATTGAGAAAATTGCCCAGGACACTGATCGTGACTTTTTCATGTCCGGAAATGAGGCAAAAACCTATGGTATCGTGGACCGGGTGGTTGCCGACAGAAGCCAATTGGAAGTCGAAACCTGATTTCGGTTTCAAAGGAGTTTTAAAAATATGGCCAAAAAAGATGACACCAACGATCAATTTTTCTGCTCTTTCTGTGGGAAAAATCAGAAAGAAGTCCAGAAGCTCATAGCCGGTCCCAGTGTCTATATCTGCAATGAATGCATCAAACTCTGTGGTGAAATCATTGAAGATGAAGAAAAGGAAAAGGCGGTAGAGGCTGAGAAATCCAGAGAGTTTTATGTCCCCAAACAGATCAAGGCAATGCTTGATTCCTATGTCATTGAGCAGGATGCCGCCAAGAAAGTACTTTCTGTGGCGGTTTACAACCATTACAAACGGCTGACCTCACGGATTGAAAAACCGGTGGAAGATATTGAAATACAGAAAAGCAACATTCTGCTGATCGGCCCCACCGGGTGCGGAAAAACCCTTTTGGCACAGACGCTGGCCAGATTTCTGGATGTGCCGTTTGCCATTGCCGATGCCACTGCACTGACCGAAGCCGGATATGTGGGCGAGGATGTGGAAAATATCATCCTGTCGCTGGTCCAGAATGCGGATTATGATATAGAACGGGCCCAAAAAGGCATCATTTATATTGATGAAATCGACAAGATTTCCCAGCGGGGGACAACCCGTCCATCACCCGCGATGTATCCGGAGAAGGGGTTCAGCAGGCGCTGTTGAAAATCATCGAAGGCACCGTGGCCAGCATTCCTCCCAAAGGCGGACGTAAGCACCCGCAACAGGATTATGTCAAGGTGGATACCTCAAATATCCTTTTCATCTGCGGGGGAACCTTCACCGGTCTGGAAAAATCATTGAACGCCGGATTTCCCAGAAAACTATGGGATTCGGTGCCAAAATCACTGACAGAAAACAGGTCAATATCGGGACCCTGCTGGAACAACTCAAGCCGGAAGACTTGATAAAATTCGGGCTGATCCCGGAATTTCTTGGGCGGCTGCCTATTATCACCAGCATCGGGGAACTGACCGAAGCGTCTCTGGTCAAGATTCTGACCGAACCCAAAAATGCGCTGGTCAAACAGTACCAGGAACTGTTCAGAATCGAGGGGGTGGACCTTCAGTTCACGGATGAGGCCCTGGAAGCCATGGCCAAAGAAGCGGTGAACCGAAAATCCGGTGCCCGGGGACTGCGGGCCATCATGGAAAAGACCATGCTGGACATTATGTATGAGCTGCCGTCCAAGGAAGATGTCAAGGAATGCGTGGTGGGGGAAGAGGTGGTGCTGAAAAACGAACCGCCTATTCTCTTGTACGAGCAGCCCAAAAAGCAGGCCTGACAAAAACATCGGGATTGAATCCATGATTAATATTTCCAGATTGTTCAACCAGGACGGTTCCGAGTACACAAAAAAACCTGCCCCTGGTTCCACTAAGGGACATGGTCCTTTTTCCTTTTGTCACCACCTCTGTTTTTGTGGGGAGGGAAAAATCCATTAAATCGCTGTCTGAAGCCATGGCCGGAGAGAAAAAGATTTTTCTGACGACCCAGAAAGATCCGGAAGTGCTCAAACCCACCATTCAGGACATTTTTCAGGTGGGAACCGAAGCCAAAATCACCCAGCTGCTCCGGCTGCCGGACGGGACGGTCAAAGCTTTGGTGGAAGGCAACCGTCGGGGCAAAATCGTTAAATTGAGCGATGAGCAAGGCTTCCTGACGGTAGATTTCATCCCGGTGGAAGAGAACCCAATGCCGGACACGGTTTCCCAGGCAGCCTTGAGAACGGTTCTGGAAGCATTTGAACATTATTCATCTCTATCCGGTGCTGTTTCCAAAAATTTTTTTAAGAATCTGGAAATTCTGGAAGCCGACCCGTCACGGTATGCCGATGCCATCGCTGCTCAATTACCGTTCAAAGTGGCGGACAAGCAGGCGTTGTTGGAATGTGCGGATATTGAAAAGCGGTTTTTTCTTCTGCTTAAACTGATTCAGCAGGAGACCGAAGTGTTTGCCATGTCTCAGAAGATCAAGGGGCGGGTGAAAGAGCAGATGGAAAAACTCCAGAAACGCCATTATCTCGCCGAACAGATGCGGGCCATCAAAAAAGAAATGGGAGAAGACAGCGAATCCGGGGAATACGCAGAGCTTGAAAAACGGATCCGAAAAAAAAGACTGCCCAAAGAGGCGGCCGGGGTCGTTCGACGGGAGTTGGAAAAACTCAAGATGATGGCGCCCATGTCCTCGGAAGCCACGGTCGTCAGAAATTATATCGACTGGATGATTTCATTGCCGTGGTTCCGGAAAAACCGTCCCAAAAATGATCTGTCCACTGCGGAAGCCATTCTGGATCAGGATCATTATGGACTGAAAAAACCGAAAGAAAGAATTTTGGAATACCTGGCCGTCCAGATGCTTGTCAAGAAAATTAAGGGGCCGATTCTTTGCCTGGTGGGTCCGCCCGGGGTGGGGAAAACCTCGCTGGCGAGGTCTGTGGCATCGGCAACCGGCCGGGCGTTTGCCAGAATTTCACTGGGCGGGGTCCGTGACGAAGCGGAAATCAGGGGCCATCGCCGGACCTATGTGGGGGCCATGCCCGGAAAACTGATCCAGACTTTGAAAAAGGTCGGGTACAGCAATCCGGTGCTGTGTCTCGATGAAATCGACAAGATGACATCGGATTTCAGAGGGGATCCCTCATCTGCCCTGTTGGAAGCGTTAGACCCTGAACAGAACCGGCATTTCAACGATCACTATATGGAAGTGGATTACGACCTGTCCGAAATTCTGTTTATTACCACCGCGAATACCTTGTTTGATATTCCGGCCCCGTTGCGGGACCGAATGGAAATCATTCAGATACCCGGGTATACGGAGTATGAAAAAGCACAGATTGCCAAAGGGTTTCTGATTCCCAAGCAGATCGGAGAAAACGGGCTTGAACAAACCGATGTGACCTTTTCAGACAATGCGGTTCATACCATTATCCGGCGGTACACCCGGGAGGCGGGTGTAAGGAATCTAGAACGCGAAATTTCATCGGTCATCCGCAAGATCGCCACCCAGCGGGTAAGGACCCGGAAACAGAAATTCTATTCCGTGAGTACCGTCAGCGTTCAGAAATATCTGGGACAGCCCAGATTTCGTGACAAACTCCTCGAGGTGGAAGACAAGACAGGAATTGTGACCGGGCTTGCGTGGACCCAGGCCGGTGGGGAGCTTTTGACCATTGAGGCGGTGACCATGCCGGGAAAAGGGCGCATCATGGTGACCGGGAAGCTTGGGGATGTGATGAAAGAATCCTCCCAGGCGGCGGTCAGTTACGTGAGATCCAGGAGCCGGGATCTGGGTATTGATGAAGACTTCTACAAAGATCGCGATATTCATATCCATGTACCAGAAGGAGCGATTCCAAAGGACGGGCCGTCCGCCGGCATTGCCATGTGTACGGCCGTGGTATCGATTTTGACAGGCCGCCCTGTTTACAGAAATCTGGCCATGACCGGAGAAATCACGCTCAGAGGTAGGGTTTTGCCCATCGGAGGTGTCAAGGAAAAGCTGCTGGCAGCCCATACCCACGGCATTCGAAAAGTCGTGATGTCAGCAGAAAATAAAAAAGATATTCAGGAAGTTCCCAAATCCATTCAAAAACAGCTGGAAATCGTGTTTGTGGATGACATGAGCCAGGTATTGTCCCATGCCCTGATTGAACCCCTGTAAAGAATCGTCAGGGACAGATCAGAACTCTTCCAGTAGAGAAATGAACTGGGTCATAGCGGTGACCTCGTCTAAAGTAGCCACTTTTCTCCGCATCTCCACCACTTTTTCATAGGCTTGCGGGTCCATGAGAAGGTCCTCTTTTCGGGTACCGCTTTGATTGATATTGATGGCCGGCCAGATTCGGCGTTCCGCACACTCCCGGGACAGAAACAGGTCCATGTTGCCGGTGCCCTTGAATTCCTGAAAGATGACATCATCCATGCGGCTGCCGGTATCCACCAGAATGGTTGCGATAATAGTCAGAGATCCCCCGTTTTCTAGCTTTCGTGCGGCGCCGAAGATCTTTCTCGGAAATTCCATGGCATTGGCTCCTAGACCCCCAGACAATGTTTTCCCGTAACTGTCTGTATCGATATTGAATGCCCTGGTCATACGGGTTAAAGAGTCGATGAACACCACGGCGTCCTGCCCGATCTCCGCGCACCGGATGGCTGTGTGCATGGCCAGGCGTGTCATTCTCATATGCTGGCCGATCTGCTGGTCTGCGGAAGAGTAAAGCACATTGGCGTTGACCAATCCCCGCTGAAAATCGGTGACTTCCTCAGGGCGCTCATCCACCAGTAGAATGAAAACGTGGGCATCCGGATGATTGGTGACCACGGAATTGGCCATATGGCTTAAAAGAAAGGTTTTTCCTGACTTTGGTGGGGCGATGATCAGGCCCCGCTGCCCCATGCCGATGGGAACAATGGCATCCAGTGCCTTGCCGACAATGTCCTCCTCGTTTTGAGTCAAGATATATCGTTCATAGGGATTGATGCTTACCTGGTCCTGGAGCATCGGAATGACGGAGAATTCGTCAAAAGGAAGACCATTGATGGTTTCGACCCGAATCAGAGCCAGATTCGGGTTTCTGGGGTCTTTTTTTTCCCCCAGTCCCTGGATAAAGCTGCCTTCTCTCAAATTCAATTTACGGATCAGACTGTTGGGCACATAAGGGTTTTCCGGGCGCGGCTGAAAATTATCATCGATTTCCCGTAGAAAACCAAACCCTTTATCCATAATTTCCAGATATCCTGACACAGGCTCCATAATTGCAATGCTCCTTGATAAACTGTGCTGCTGCTGATAAGATCTGGAAGGATTCAACTTGCGAATGACCGTTCATCACAAGGTCAGAAAAAATCCTGGCATCACATTTTTTATCGGATTGACGTTATTCGACTCATTTTTCAGTATTCAGTAATATATATCATTAAAAACCGGGGCTTGCAAGATACTGACTCAATAAAACAAGAGAAATGTTTTCCTGTCAAAATGAAATTGTTTAAAATGTGCTTGACACCCATTTTTAATATTGATATAAGTGCTTTGTTTTTCGGGCGATTAACTCAGTTGGGAGAGTGCAACCCTTACAAGGTTGAAGTCGCAGGTTCAAGCCCTGCATCGCCCACCAGGTGACACTGGGAATTACGGGGGTGTAGTTCAGTTGGTCAGAACGCTTGCCTGTCACGCAAGAGGCCGCGAGTTCGAGTCTCGTCACTCCCGCCAAAATATAAAAAGGGTTTTTCAGCCAGTAGCTGAAAAACCCTTTTTCATTTTTTACTTATGGGTAAACTGTAATGCCGTTGACTCAGATGGCTTCGGTCATCTGAGTCACGATGGCATCTCCCATGGCCCGGGTATCCACCGGCGTTTTTGCCGGACATGTCCGCAGTGAATATCTGTTTGGCCAAAACTTGTTCAACGGCGGATTCAATGCCTTCTGCAGCCTGAGTCTGGTTGCATGAATACCGAAGCATCATGGCACTGGAAAGGATTTGTGCTATGGGGTTGGCGATGCCTTTGCCGGCTATGTCCGGTGCGGAACCCCCGGCTGGCTCGTAAAGGCCGAATTTCTCTCCGTTAAGACTGGCAGAGGCCAGCAATCCCATGGAGCCGGTAATCATGGCGCATTCATCGGAAATAATGTCGCCAAACATGTTGCCGCACAGAATCACATCAAACTGCTGGGGATTTTTCACCAGCTGCATGGCAGCATTGTCCACATACATGTGCGTCAGGCCCACATCCGGAAATGCTTTGGCCACCTGTGTGACCGTTTCCCGCCATAAAACCATTGAGAACAATACATTGGCTTTGTCAATGGAAGTGACGTGGTTCTTTCTCTGTCTTGCCGCTTCAAACGCCATTTTGGCAATGCGTTCGATCTCGAACCGCGAGTAGATCATGGTGTCGAACGCATGTTCATCCCTGCCGGTTCCTTTTCTTCCTTTGGGTTCACCGAAGTAAATTCCGCCGGTCAGTTCCCGGACGCATAGAATGTCAAATCCATCTTGAACTATGTCGGCCCGCAGCGGAGATGCGGATGCCAGGGAGGCAAATACCCGGGCAGGTCTGAGGTTGCAGTATAAATCAAAGTATTTTCTAAGCGGCAGCAATGCCCCCCGCTCGGGCTGCTCTTCCGGTGGAAGATGTTCCCATTTGGGGCCGCCGACCGATCCGAAAAGGATGGCATCGCTGGCTTCACACAGGGCCAGTGTGGAAGCAGGCAGCGCTTTTCCATACCGGTCAATGGCAGCGCCGCCAACATCCGCATATTCATATTCCAGATCAAATCCATAGATGTCTTTGGCTCGGTCCAGGACCTTGATCGCCTGTTCCATAATTTCGGGTCCGATACCATCTCCGGGCAATACGGCAATCTTGCTCACAGTGTTTTTCTCCTTGTTGCAATTAAAAAAGAGGCTGATGTGACATCAGCCTCTTTTTTTTATCATGGTTTAATAAAGTGGGTCTTAGTTATGCCATTATCATTTCCGATTGCTGTATTCTGCATATGCCATGGCTGTCGTCCGATATACCAGATGTGCCATTTTGGAGAAAGGCAAAAATGCGAACAGATTAAAAATGGCGATCAGATGCAGGTAGTAAAACCCGTAAGTAATCCATTCCAGATGGGCCAGACGGGCCATCTGGGTAAGCATGCCGGTCAATCCCAGGGCAAAGACCACCCCCAGTATATACCAGTCTTTGTATGTGGTGACCTGTTCCTTATCATCCAGGCGGTTCTTGATCATCAGTCCGGAACCGATGACCAGGGCGACGCCGGCAATGTTACCCAGCCATTTAACCGGATTCAGTTGGGAATAGGGCCCCGGGGTCTGAAACCCATACAGCACGATAAAGAAAATGCCGGTAACGATGAACAGACCGATAAAGGAAAACAGCACCATCATATGGGGGGTGGCTCGCTCCTTGTTTGTCTCGCATTCATTGAATTTTTCGTGCTTGAGTATTTTCGGAACCACTTTGACCAAAGCCTGTAACAGGGCTTTGTAGTCAATGGATTTTTTGTCAGTTTTCCCTTCCATCATCGCATTTTCATGGATGTCAGTGATAAACCGCCGCAGGCTGAGCAGAAAAATGATAACCGCTGCTCCTGCCAGAGGTACAAATGTCAAATCCACAAACCATGTAGAAAAGAAATTAGCCTGGGCGATCACGCCTTCATGGGCATGGGACCAGGCAATACCGAACACGTTGAATATTTTGGTCATCACATCTTCCTGCGCCATGGTGATATAAGCGAAAACGGCGAACCAGATGGCTGGAATTCCCAAAAGCCAGGGCAGCTTTTTGGGGTCATTCACCGCCTTGGCCACGGCCTTGGGCTGTGCATACTCGGTAATGGCCGCGGAACGGACCGCAGCGAGCACATCGCCTGGAGCGGCGCCTCTCGGGCACAGATCCGTACAGTCGCCGCAATTGTGGCATAGCCAGATATCTCCGTTCTTGATCAACCGGTCTTTTAATCCCCATGAAGCGGCAATCATCTCTTTTCTGGGAAACGGGCTGTTCTCCGGAGAAATAGGGCATGCCACGGAACAGGTCGCGCACTGGTAACATTTTTTCAGGGTGTCTCCGCCAAGGCCGCGGATCTGGGCAATAAACCCCAGATCGGGTTGGGCAAGATATGTGTCAGTCATATTAAAAAACCTCCATATGGTTTGAAAGTTGCGACATTAGAAACCTTGAACGGGTTGGGGCCTAAGGCATCCACTTCTTCAACAAATTCGTTGATAACTTTGGGCAGCCTGTCATATTCGTCAATGGCCAGTTCCACAAACGCGACACGTTCCTCTTCTAGGGCTAGACTGGCCAGAGCGTCTCCGATTTTTTTCACCCGGATTTCCGCCAGTTCCGAGCCTTTGACAAAGTGGCACTGGTAATCATCGCCGTGTTTGCATCCGATAAGAATAACACCGTCCATGCCTTGTGCCAGCGCGTCCTTGATCCAGATCGTGTTCACGGATCCCAGGCACCGGACCGGAATGAACCGCACATCCGGAGAATAATCCATCCGGTTCTGTCCCACCATGTCCAGCGCCGGGAACGCATCATTTTCACAGATCAGTGCCAGGAACCGTAAAGGCGGCTCATCAAAGTCGTCTTCAGACGGCACACCGATGGCTTTGATCTGGGACCCGATGGAGTCGATGGTGTAATCGGCAAACGAGATGATTCGTTCCGGGCAGGCTCCCATGCAGGTACCACACCGGCGGCAACGGGTCGGATTGGCTTTCGGGTTCCTTTGGCATCATCATCCAGCGCACCGAAGGGGCATTCCACGGTGCAGCGTTTGCACTGGGTGCATCTCTGGAAGAAAAATTCCGGGAACGTCATGTCGCCGGATCGGGGATGGACCGCCATACCCCGGTTGGCGCTTTCCACGCACTGGATGGCCTTAAGGGCTGCGCCGGCAGCATCTTCAATGGATTCCTCAATGGTCATGGCCCGCCGAATGGCACCGGCTGCATAGATGCCGGTTCTCTGGGTTTCATAGGGAAAGCAGATATAGTTGGAGTCGGCATACTGGCCGAAAATATCATTGTCCCGGAATCCCGGTCCCTGGCGGTAGGCCAGGTTGACCACCGGATTATCCTTGGTGACTGGTACCATGCCGCCGGCCACTACCACCATGTCGGCTTTCAATGCCAGGTTTTCACCCAAAAGGGTGTTCACAGCAGTCACTTCCAGGCCGCTTCCCTGGCTTTTGACTTCCGTGACGGCGCCTTTGGTCATGAACACGCCGTCCTGCTGCTGCATACTTTTGTAAAAATATTCCTGCAGCCCCGGGGTCCGCATGTGCTGATAAATGATATAGGCTTTGCCGTCAGTGTAATCTTCGGTCACATACCGGGCCTGTTTCAGTGCCACCTGGGAGGTGACCGACCCGCAGTAATCAAAGTCAGTGTCATCCTCATCCTTGCCGGGAGACTGGATGAACACCACATTTTTGGCAGGTTTGCCATCGGACGGTCTCACAATTTTGCCTTTAGCAGCAATTTGTTCAAACTCATGGTTGCTCACCACATCCGGCAGATCGATCCCCAGATGGTCACAGTCGGATGCGGCCAGGTCTGCCGGACGCCAGCCGGCTGCCAGAATGACGGCCCCATAAAGTTCACCATCCGGGTCCAGCTGAAGGATATCCTGTCTCCCTTCATTGTATTCAAGATATTTTTCGTGGGCCGCTTCCGGGTCTAGCTCCTTGCCGCTTTCATCCACCAGCATCTCTTCGGGCAACGGATACGGCACATCAAAAGGAATTCTTTCCCCCGGCTTTTTGAAGGTGACAGTGAATTCTCCGGGCTCTCCGGCTATACGCGCCACTTCACAACTGGTTCTCACATCGATATTGGGATAGCCCTGAATGTCCTGAATCAGCTGTTCCGCCACCGGTGCCTGAAGGGCTTCAAACGGTGCGGAGACCGGCATCTGGTTCCGCAATTTAGCGGCATAACCGCCCAGAGCAGCGGTTTTTTCTACAATAGTGACATCGTATCCGGTTTTGGCGGCGTCCAGGGCCGCTGCCATGCCGGTGACACCGCCGCCGAGTACCAGAATTTTCTTGGAAAAGGATTCCGGTTTATACGGGGCCGGCAGCTTTACTTTCTCCAGGCGGATCATGCCCATTTTGATATAGTCTTTCGCCTTCATCTGAATCCGGTCAAAATGCTCTTCATCATCCTTTTGTTCTTCGGTCAGGGCCGGATAGGTCTCTCGGGAATGGGGCCATACCACGCCTTCCCGCAGGTTGACCCGTTCCACGATGCAGTTGTCGAACCGGAACACATCGAAGTTGACGCGCCGGGAACAGGCACCGATCACCATGGCATTGACCTTGCCTTCGTCCACATCTTTCTGGATGAGGCCCACCCCTTCCTTGGAACACAGGAAAGGATGCGTAGTACAGTTAACCCCTTCTTCCTCCGGAATCTCCACCAGGTCTTCCATATCCAGAGTGTCACCGATTCCGCAACCTGTGCAGATATATACGCCGTATTTTTTATCCATGGTTTGTCTTACCTCCTTACAAGGGTCTGAATGGCTTTAAGTGCCATGCCGGTAGCATTCTGGTTGGATGTGACAACATCAGCCGGCTTGTTGGCACATCCCGCCGCAAACATGCCGCCTTTTGAAAAGTCATTGACAATGAATCCGTCCTCATCAACGGTCAGTTCCGCAGCCGGTCTGTCAACGGCGGCTGTCGGCTGCATGCCGGTGGCCAGAACCAGAAGATCAACGGTTTGCCGTATTTTTCACCGGAATGGTGTCTTCCGCCACAAGATTGATGTTTCCGGAGCCGTCTTCCTCACTGACTTCCGCCACTTTTCCTTTTACAAAAAAGATGTTCGCATCTTCCTTGAGTTTTGAATAGAACCGTTCGTATTTCAGGCCCGGAGTCCGCAGATCGATATAATAGATGTAGATTTTGGCATCTGGATATTGTTCCCTCAGATAAGTTGCGTGTTTCAGAGATGCCATGCAGCAGATGTAAGAGCAGTAGGGCAGGTGATTTTCATCTCTGGATCCGGCACATTGGGCAAAAGCGATGGTTTCAGGAGCCTTGTCGTCGGATGGCCGAAGAATTTTGCCTGGGTGGGGCCGTTCAATGACGCCATTCGTTCCAGCATCATGTTGGTGATGACGTTCTGATACCGCCCGAATCCCAAATTATCGATCCGGGTAGCGTCATAAGGTTTCCAGCCGGTACTCCAGACAATGGCACCCACTTTCAGATCCATGGTTTTTTCTTCCATGTCAAAATCGACGGCGTCATATTTACAGGCTTCTTTGACTTTGTCACGGTCATCCGTGCTCATGGACGGATCCATGACATACCGCATGGGAAACGCCATGTTGTGGGGCAGGTAAGCCGCTTTACGGCGGTCCATGCCGAAGTTGAATTCATTGGAAATTTCGGTATCACAGACCTTCCCGCATTCCCCGCAAGCGGTGCAGTTTTCGTTGACATACCGGGGCGAGGTTTTAACGGTCACGGTATAATCACCCGGAGTGCCGGCCACATTCTGGACTTCGGTCATGGTGAAAACGTTGATGTGCTTGTTGTCTTTGATTCGGCGGTAGTTGATCTCCAGTCCGCAAGTGGGCGGGCAGAGCTTCGGGAAATAGTGCTTCAATTGAGACACTCTTCCACCAAGGGATGCTTCCTTTTCCACAAGGAAGACCTCATAGCCCACTTCAGCGGCTTCCAGGGCGGTTGTCAGGCCGCTGATCCCCCCACCAACCACCATAATGCTTCCACTGACCGGAGCTGAATTATCTGTTGTCATGCTGTCCCTCCGTGCATTTAAGTTTATTTAAATTCTGTTGAATTCTATGGCCTATGCCAGGTTGTAATCTCCCAATCAGGATTCGGTGTACTGTCATCCTCTCTCCTGTTTTGATTGTCTGCAAACCGGAAGTGTACAAGCTGTTGCCGGTTTGCAGACAATCAAAAAAGGAGACAGGAACAGGAATTTGAAACAGATCCCGGAATTTGAAAAAACCTCCAGGCACCGGATTACCGGCACCTGGAGGCTATGGTCATACGAATTACATATGTGTCTGATCAGATGTCAACACTAGTCGGCAATGATCTTGACATACGGAACTTTCTTGAGGGCCCATTCATTGGTCGCTTTGTTGTAGGTCGAGTTGGTGAAGCAGAACCATTCATCATCATTCTGACCCATGAAGTCACCTCTGTAGTAGAAGCCCGGATACCGGGATTCTTCACGGAACTGGATATGACGGGTGTGTGCCTGAACCGTGTAGAGACGGTGGGTGATTTCCCAGGCCCTCATCAGTTCATGCAGGTCACCTGCGGCAATGTTTTCCAGGTCTTCACGGAACATTTCAAACAGGTCCATGAGGATTTCCAGATTCTTGCCGGAGGTCATGTAGTAAGTACCGATACCACCGCCGTACTCATTGGTCATTTTCATGAGACGCAGGGCCATGCCGGCCGGTTTGCAGTAGTTGGGGTTGATGTCCTGGGCTGTGGTGTAAGCACAGTGATCCAGGTAGTTTCTCACCGGTTTGTAAACGTAATCCACCAGTTCCTGATCGGTTTCCTTGAATCCGGTGACTTTGTCGCCCTCGGCTTTCAGATACTGGACCATGGATTTGGCAACGATCCGGCCTTCGGCATGGGAACCGGAGGAGAACTTGTGACCGGAGCAGCCCACGCCGTCACCGGCGGTGAACAGACCGCGAATGGTGGTCATCCTGTTATAGCCCCATTTGTAGTCCGCCGGTACCCAGTCTTCCTCCGGACCGGAACACCAGATACCGCAGCAGCCGGAGTGAGATCCCAGCAGGTACGGCTCGGTGGGCATAACTTCAGAGTCTTTCTTTTCAGGCTCAGTGTTGGTGGCACACCACAGACCGGCCTGACCCACGGACATGTCAAGGAAATCTTCCCATGCTTCGGATTCCAGGTGCTTGAGCTCTTTCTTGCTCATGGTTTCACCCAGTTTTGCCAGGGCATCGGAGGTTTTCATGATGATGGGCCCGCGGCCTTCTTTGTATTCCTTCATCATCAGATGGTTCCGCAGACAGGTGGGAGTCACGGCTGCGGTGCCGTAGGGAGCGTATTTTTCCAGTTCCGCCTTTGCATCATCAGACGCAGCATAGTTTTCACCCAGTCCGTTGACGGTCTGAGCTTTAAACAGCAGGAACCATGCACCTACCGGGCCGTAACCATCTTTGAAACGGGCCGGGGTGAACCGGTTTTCCATCATGGACAGTTCTGCACCGGCTCTCAGAGCCATGGTATAGGTGGAGCCGGCATTCCATACCGGATACCAGGCACGGCCTTTTCCTTCTCCAACGGACCGGGGCTGGTAAACGTTTACCGCACCACCGCAGGCGCAGACAATGGCTTTGGCGCTAATGATATAACTTTGTTTCACGCACAGAAAAACCCACAGCACCGGCGATACGGTTGGGATCTTCCTTGTCATTGAGCAGTTCGACAATGAAACACCGTTCGATGATGTTGTCTTCACCCAGCGCTTTTTTCCCGGCCTCGGCAACGATTCTCTTGTAGGATTCACCGTTGATCATGATCTGCCATTTACCGGTACGGACCGGAGTGGCACCGGCTTTGAGGGTTCCGAGCTTCAGGCCCTTTTTGCCGTCCATGTTTTTGCCGTCTTCGGTTTTTTTCCATACGGGCAGGCCCCATTCTTCAAACAGATGAACTGAGTCGTCCACATGACGGCCCAGATCGTAGATCAGGTCTTCACGGACGATTCCCATCAGGTCGTTTCTGACCATGCGGACATAGTCTTCGATCTTGTTTTCACCGATATAGGTGTTGATGGCGGAAAGTCCCTGGGCAACAGCACCGGATCTTTCCAGGGCCGCTTTGTCGCACAGCAGGATCTTGGTGCCTTCACCGGCCCATTTTTTGATTTCAAACGCAGTCCCACAGGCAGCCATACCGCCGCCGATGATCAGAATGTCAACATCTCTTTTGTCAACTTCCGGGTCTCTAACTGCTTTGGTTTCTCCAATCGGTTTGTTTGGTAATGCCATTATATACCTCCAATTAATAAGTATCAGAATTTGTGTTTTTGGTAACGGTTTAAACTATGCCAGTTCTGAGGGGGTCGGGAAATCTCGACCGTCTGCTTCTTCGGTAGACAGCAGGCCGGAATTCAGATCTTTACCCTTGAGATCATCATAGGAATTGGCTTCTCCTTCAGGGGTAGTCCTGATGGGGAACTTGAACCGTTTTACCACACCGTTTCTGAACTTACAGGTCCACATGACGTCTTCGGTACCCAGCATGGGAACGACTGATGCCCCCATGGGGACAAAGTCATTGTAACCTCTGACTTCAATGGCCTGGGACGGACAAATTTTCACGCAGGAATAACATTCCCAGCACTGATCCGGTTCCTGGTTGTAGGCTTTCATTTCGTTGGCATCCAGAACCATCAGATCATTCGGGCAGATGTACATACATGCTGTTTTATCCCCGCCTTTACAGCCGTCACATTTTTCTGCGATTACAAAAGTCGGCATTTAAAATACCTCCATACATTTAAGTTAATCAAAAAAAGCACAATACCGTTGTGCAACAATGTCGTCTTATATCAAATTCAGACCCGGGATCCGCCCCTGGTCTGATATTTTTAAGCCTGCCCCGCCAGCTGCTGAAAACATGCCGGATTCATGCAGGCATCAAATAAATGTTATGGCAATAGCACTGGCATGTGGTTTTTGTCAAGATTTTTTAAAAAAAGATGCATCAGATTTTTCAAACACTTAAGGTTTAACGGGACACTCCAATATATATCAGCATTCCGGCGGGTTGAGCTACCATATATTGAAAAAATCGGGTCCAATGAAAACCGGGTAGCAAAAACCGCTGATTCCTGTTAGCTTATCAGATGAGGCAGCAACAATTTTGAGAAAGTAAGCGAACGTGAAGGAGACCCGATGACCCAGGACATGATACCGCTTTCATTGAGCGACCCCATGGCGTTTGTCTGTGGACCGGACAACGCGTGTTTCAATGACTGCTGCAGAGATCTGAATCAGGCGTTGACACCGTATGATGTCCTGCGCCTTAAAATTCATTTGCGGATGCCGTCCCAGACATTTTTGCAGACTTATACTACCCGGCATGCCGGTCTTACGTCCGGGTTGCCTGTGGTGACATTCCGGTTTGATCCGTCAGCCGGGCATGCCTGTCCGTTCGTGAGCAAAACCGGCTGTTCGGTTTATCCGGACCGGCCTGGATCCTGCCGACTGTATCCTCTGGCCCGTGCCATATCCCGGTCCCGTCAGTCCGGAGAGATTCAGGAGTATTACGCCCTGATCCAGGAAGACCATTGCAAAGGATTCAGAACAAATGAACTGCAGACTGTCGAACAGTGGCTGGCCGGTCAGGAGGTAACGGCGCATAACCAAAACAATGACAAACTCATGGAGCTGATTCATCTTAAAAACCGTATCATGCCCGGGCCGCTGACACAGGATCAGTCCGATCAGTTTTTTGGCGCTGTATGATCTGGATGAATTCCGTCATCGCATTTTTAGCCAGGACCTGATGGGCGGGGTGTCTGTACCATCAATGCTGGCGGAAAATATCGGTACCAGTGACGTGGCCTTGCTGGACCTGGGACTGAAGTGGGTGATATATCAGTGGTTCGGTCGGGATATGGGCACGGTTGACAAGGGTCCAGGGGGAGGCGGTCATGTTGCTTGACACTAAAGTCGCTTTAGTGCTGGGGGCGGTAAAAGGCATTGGGAAAGGGATCGGACTGGCCCTGGCAAAACAGGGGGTCAACCTGATATTGACCCGGCATGACTGGGAAAATGCATTTGACCAGATGGAGGCAGATTTTGCCGCCACCGGGGCAGAACATCAGATTCTGACGGTAGACCTGCGGCGGACAGATCAGGTGGCAGCCATTGCCGATGTTATTCATCACCGTTACGGACGGCTGGACATTCTGGTCAACAACATTGAACGGGGCGGTTGGCCCGTTGTTCACGGACCGTATGTGGCGCAGCAGTGGGACCTGGAAATGGAAACCACCCTGAAAGCCAAGCGCTGGGTGTTTGATGCGATGTTCCCGCTGCTCAAGTCGTCTGAGGATGCGGTGGTGATCAACCTGTCTTCCGTGGCCGCAGTCACCGGGCGATCCGGGCCGGCGGCCTTGGTGTTTAATGACGGGTATGCGGCTGCCAACAGAGGAATTCAGAGTCTGACCGAAACCTGGGCGCGCATGGGAGCGCCCAATGTCCGGGTGAACGAACTGATGCTGGGGATATTTGAGACCCGCCATGCTCAGGGGACCCGGGGCTGGGAACAAGTACTCACTTCAGCTGAGAGACAGGCTCTGGTTGATCATACTCTTGCCGGCCGGACCGGCACCATCGAGGATGTGGTCAAGGCCTGCCTGTTCATGATTCAGGATGCCCCTTATCTGACCGGTAGTGTGCTGCGCCTGGACGGCGGGTTTGTCCTGGGCGGAGAGGCGGTGCCGCCCATGCCCAAAGGAGTGCTTTGAGCAGAATTCCGAAGACGTCGGGTTTTCATTCAACCTTAATATAAATCGTGTTGTTACGAGAGGGCAATGATTCAGACGTCCGGATTCAGAAGCATCTGTGCGATAGTCTGCCGGGGCCGGCCGGCCAAATGGTGCCGGGTCTTGAACTGCTGTTCCAGTGCAGCCAGGTCCGTGTAAAAAAGGGTCCGGTCAAAGGGGATATAGGGCTTTTTGTCAAACTGTCCAACGTCGCATCCAGGGCCATGGACTGTCTGGCGCCCGGGCGGATGCAGTTCATGCGGCAGTCCGTGCAGCCGGCAGATCATGGGCCTGAACGTGTACAATGTGCAGCGGTCCCGGAGATTGAGCGGGCACATGCGTTTCAGGGATTGATTGATATTGCCGTGGGCAAAGGTTTGTTTGACATAGTCTTCCGCTCTGGTGCTGATTTGTTTTTGCCGGACCGCTTCCATTTGCCGGAACCCGCTAATCAAAAATGCCTTCTCAATATACGTGTGATGGAAAAATAGGGAAGTGCAGCAGTTGTCGCTGCAACCGGAACAGTGAAAAGAATATTGTGCGGCCACCCGATCATAAGCGGCATCCATTTTTCCGTACAGCCGGATTAAACACGAAAAGTCAAATGATGTGGTGCTCATATATAAGCGGCTATACCAGAGGATTGGGTAGAAAAAGTTTGGAATAAACTTCAAGGGCATGTCGATCCGTCATGCTGGCGATTGCGTCACAGACCGAGCGCTTCAGGCTGTTTTTATCGTGATCCCAGGGGGCCATTTCCATTTTTTCCAGTTCCAGCTGCAGGTGATCCGGGTAGCGGATGAAATGAAGATACAGCCCCTCAATAATTTTTTGGCTTTGATAAATTCGTTGTGAACCCCTGGAGACCGGTAGACTTTTTCATAAAGGAATTTTCTCAGGATGGTCATGGCACCGAAAATATCCTTTCCGATCTCCAGAACGAACCGGCCGTTTTTCGGGCCGCTGTGGCTCACCAGGTTTTCAATCATGGTGCTGGCCCGAACGGAATGGGTTTTCCCCAGTTTCTTGAGGCAGATGTCCGGTACTTGATCCATCGTGATCACTTTGCCCCGGAGGGCATCGTCCAGATCATGATTCAGGTAGGCCATGATATCGGCAACCCGGACAATCCGGCCTTCCACCGTGACGGCGGTTTCACCCGGTACCGCCGGAATGATGTTTCCGAATCCTTTGGAATGCTTTAGGATGCCGTCTCTGACTTCCCGGGTCAGATTGAGCCCCCGCCCTTTGTTTTCAAGCGAGTCTACCACCCGGAGACTCTGGTTGGAGTGGGTAAAGTATGGCGAATGGACCTCTGTGAGAGCGACCTCCCCGGCATGCCCGAACGGGGTGTGGCCCAGATCATGGCCCAGTGCGATGGCTTCGGCCAGGTCTTCGTTCATGCGCATGGCCCGGGCGATGTTTCGGGCGATTTCCGCCACCTCCAGGGTATGGGTCAGCCGGGTACGGTAATGATCCCCCAACGGAGACAGAAATACCTGGGTTTTGTATTTAAGGCGCCTGAAGGAATTGGAATAAACAATGCGGTCCCGGTCCAGTTGAAACGGAGTTCTTATGGTACATGCACCGGATTCAGGCGATCGTCGGGTCGCTTGGGAGCTCAGGGTGCCGTAGCGGGAGAGAAAATCCCTCTCGCGGTTTTGAAACATCTCCTTGATGTTCAGTTCCGCCCCGGATTCAGGCAAATTTGTTTTTAATACTTTCATAAATCCATATTGCGGTTTTGTCAGAATAGTTTAAAATACAACATTTTTTGAAAAATGCAAGGAAATGGGAGGTCGGGAAACTCGGAGGAGGAAGATAATTCTGGTGTTCGATAAAGAAAAAAGAAAGAGATCCGATGATGAAACGTTTATGCGGATCGCCCTGGATCAAGCGGAGAAAGCTTTGGAAAAGGGGGAGTTTCCGGTGGGGTGCGTGATTGTTCAGGAGGGCCGGGTGATGAGCCGGGGTGGCCGGACCGGTACGGTTTTGAACACAGGGCGGCGAAACCTGATCAGCGAGGTGGATCATGCGGAGATCCTTGCCTTGAGACAGCTTGAAACATGTCCGGTGCCGGTCGTACCGGCAAAATGTGTCTTGTATTCAACCATGGAGCCATGCCTGATGTGCTTTGGTGCCATTTTGCTGTCCGGGATTCAGACGATCGTCTATGCGTTTGAGGACCCCATGGGCGGAGGATCGGCTTGTGATCTCTCATCGTTGCCGATCCTATATAAAAACTCCGGGATTCAGATAAAAAAAGGGGTCTGCCGTCGGAAAAGTCTTGATCTTTTTTTTAAATTTTTTAATAAAAAGGACAATCAATACTGGAAGGACAGTCTGCTGGAACAGTATGTACGGGACCAGAGGCAACGGCTGGCGGTTAAATAAATATTGCTTTTTTATAAATTGTCTTTTATAATAGCAAGGTTATGCTTGTTTGATATCAATGTAAGTTTTTTAGATGTAACTGGGTTGGACCCGTAGCAGGAGGTGTTAAAATATCTAAGCAAGGACGACAGGATCAATTGAATGTGAACAAGGGAATCCGGGCGGCAGAAGTCCGTGTCATCGGCGCTGACGGCGAACAGATCGGCATTATGCCGGTGGCGGAAGCATTGAGGATCGCTGAAGGGCAGAGCCTGGATCTGGTGGAGGTGTCTCCGGATGCCAAGCCGCCGGTCTGCAAGATAATGGACCACGGAAAGTTCAAATACGAGCAGACCAAAAAGAAACAGGAGGCCAAGAGAAAACAGAAAACCACGCAGATCAAGGAGATAAAGGTCCGACCGAAAACTGACGACCATGACCTGGCGACCAAGGTCCGGCACATTGAGAAATTTATCAGCAACAACGATAAGGTGAAAATCACTCTGGTGTTCCGGGGACGTGAGGTGATGCTGCGGGAACAGGCCAATGCTGTGCTGGAAAAAGTGGTGAAACTGACTTCGGATTTTGCAGTTGTCGAACAGCTGCCCCGGTTTGAAGGCCGGGTCATAACCATGCTGCTTGCCCCGAAATAGGGTGATTCCTTTTTGTTGAACATCCTGCGCGAGATCATTCAATCCATAGTGTAATGGAAGGTGATGCGTACCGCTTTAAGGTATGCATCACCCTCTCTTTTTTTAAATGTGTAAACAGCCAAGCCAAGGACAAGGAGATGTGACATGCCAAAAATTAAAACAACCCGGCTGCAGCCAAACGGTTCAAAAAAACCGGATCAGGGAAATACAAATTCAGAAAATCCCACGCCAGCCATATTTTAACCAAGAAAACCACAAAGCGGAAACGGTCCCTTCGTCTGGACCAGATCGTTGCCGGATCGGACATGAAGCAGGTTCGGCGCATGCTGCCCAACGGGTGATGTGAAAAATTTGATCCCATGTGTCCTGTGAACATGCCGGCATTGGGTCGAAGCCATAATCGTTTCAAGAATTTTTAAGGAGTGTTGATACCATGAGAGTGAAAAGAGGATTTAAAGCCCGGCGCCGGAGAAACAAGGTGCTGAAACTGGCCAAGGGGTTTCGGGGCGGCAGAAGCAAACTGTTCAGAACTGCGGCGGATTCGGTGGATAAGGCATTGATGTATGCCTACCGGGACCGTCGGGCACGGAAACGTGATTTCAGAAAACTGTGGGTGGTCCGGATCAATGCCGGAGCCAGAATGAATGATTTGTCCTATTCCCAGTTTATCCACGGATTGAAGCTGGCCGGTTGCGAGCTGGACCGGAAAGTACTGGCCGATCTGGCGGTTTCCGACCCGGCCGGATTTTCCCAGCTGGCTTCTCAGGCATCGGCCCGGCTGAACTAAATGAGCTCATCCGTTAAAAAGCCCTCAGGGGGATGTTTTGCAAAATCAGATTCATGATATAGAAAAAGAGGCACTTCAGGAGATTCAGGCAGCAGACACCGCCGAAGATCTGGAAATGGTTTCTGTGAGATATTTGGGCAGAAAGGGGGTCTTGACCGCATTTCTGCGGGGAATTTCTTCACTTCCTGAAAGTCAGCGCCCAGATGCCGGGAAAAAAGCCAATCAGCTCAAGGTAAAGCTGGAAAAACGATTCAGCAGGCCCAGTCCCGGATTCAGGCGGACCCGCCAGGAAAAATGGGAGGCATTGATGTGACCCTTCCGGGGCGGCGGCGGAGATACGGCGGGCTTCATCCCATTACCCGGGTTCTGGATGAAATTTGCGACATTTTTTTACGTCTGGGGTTTGACATCGCAGAAGGCCCGGAAGTGGAAACCGACTACTATAACTTTGAAGCACTGAATATCCCCAAGTATCATCCGGCCAGGGACATGCAAGATACATTTTATGTGTCTGACAACATCGTTCTGCGGACCCATACCTCACCGTCCCAGCCCCGGACCATGGAAAAGACCCGGCCTCCGGTCCGGATCATTTCCGCAGGCAAAGTATTCCGCTGTGACTCTGATTTGACCCATACTCCCATGTTCCACCAGATTGAGGGGTTGATGGTGGATGAAAACATTTCGTTTGGCGATTTAAAAGGGGTTCTGACCACATTTGTCCATCAGTTTTTCGACCGGGAGACCGCATTGCGGTTCAGGCCCAGTTATTTTCCTTTTACCGAGCCCAGTGCGGAAGTGGATATTCAGTGTGTGATATGCAAGGGAAAAGGGTGCCGGGTCTGTTCGAAGACCGGATGGCTGGAAGTTCTTGGATCCGGCATGGTTCATCCGGCCGTGTTTGAAAATGTGGGATATGATACCGGTAAATATACCGGGTTTGCATTCGGTGTGGGGATCGAACGGATGGCCATGCTCAAATACGGTATTGATGATATCCGCAAATATTTCGAGAATGATATGCGTTTCTTGGGGCAGTTTTAATTATGAAAGTCACACTGAGCTGGATAAAAGAGTATATTTCGCTGGATCTTGAACCCGATGAGATTGCCTCAAAGCTGACCATGGCAGGTCTTGAAGTAGATGCGGTGGACAATCTGTATGAGTACCTTCAGGAAGTCGTGGTGGCCAGGGTACTGGAAGTGAGGAATCACCCCAATGCGGACAAGCTGAGCTGCTGCGTGGTGGATGCAGGCAGCGGAAAGTTGGCACACATTGTCTGCGGTGCACCCAATGTGAGGGCTGGGATGTTTACGGCCTGTGCATTGCCGGGTGTGACTCTTCCCGGAGATTTCACCATCAAGAAAAACAAACTTCGGGGGGAGGTGTCCGAAGGAATGCTCTGCTCAGGGGCGGAGCTTCGTCTGGATACCGATGCCGCCGGCATCATGGATCTTCCCGGAGAGTATGAACCGGGCACGCCGTTGACTCAGGCCCTGGATTTTTCCGACACGGGGTTAGAAATCGATCTGACCCCGAACCGTCCTGACTGTTTGAGTGTGATGGGGATTGCCAGGGAAGTAGGGGCATTTGTTGAGCCGAACCAGAGGATTGTCAAACCGGATGTGATGTTTCCTGAGCAGCGGATGAACAGTGCATCCATTCATGAATTTGCTAAAGTGGACATCAGAGACCCGGATCTGTGTCCCCGGTATTCCGCAGGTCTTTTGTTTGATGTGACGGTCGGGCCATCCCCTTTCTGGTTGCGCCGCAGGCTGGAGTCGGTGGGGCTGACACCCATCAACAACGTGGTGGATGTGACCAACTTCGTGATGATGGAGACCGGCCAGCCCCTGCATGCATTTGACTACGATGAACTGGCACAGGGGCGCATTGTGGTGCAGAAGGCGGGAAAAGACATGCCGTTCACCACCTTGGACAGCAAAGAGCATCAGCTGGATCCGGACATGCTGATGATCTGCGACGGTCAGCGGCCGGTTGCCTTGGCCGGGGTCATGGGCGGGGAGAACTCCGAAATTTCTTCCGCCACCACCCGGGTTTTGATTGAAAGTGCCTGTTTCAACCCGGTTTCCATCCGCCGGACCGCAAAACGGACCGGTATTGCCACGGATGCGTCCCACCGGTTTGAAAGAGGGGTGGATCCAGACGGCACGGTGTATGCCCTTCAGCGGGCCGCGAACCTGATCGCTGAACTCTGTGATGCGACCATTGCTACGGATATCATAGATGCCTGTCCGGGAGAACCGGTTCGGGCGTGCATCGAACTGGAACCGGAGGCGTTGAATATCCGGCTGGGAACCGAACTGACCGCAGAGGGGATCACCCGGATTCTGGAATCCGTGGAATTCAGGGTACAGCCGTCCGGAAACGGCCGTCTGATGGTGTCAGTACCGACGTTTCGTGTGGATGTGGCAAGGCCCGAAGACCTGTCGGAAGAAGTGGCACGGTTATGGGGATACAACCGGATCAGTACAACATATCCGCCGGTACCGGCAAAAGGCCGTCCACTGGATCCCGTGATCCTGACACGCAGATCAGTCCGGCGTATTCTCAATGGCCTGTCTTTTCATGAGGCCATCAATTACAATTTTATTGCCAGAGATTTCTGTGATCGACTGCATCTGTCTGAAAACGATTCCCGGCGGCATGTAGTTGAGATCCTGAATCCGTTATCGGATCAGATGGCGGTGCTCAGAACCTCACTTTTGCCGGGCCTGCTGGACAATATGAAAAAAAACATTTCCCAGCAGACCGACACCCTGCATCTGTTCGAAATAGGAAAAACTTTTTTCAATACCGATAAAAACTCTCTGCCTGATGAACTGGAAATGGTGGCCGGGCTGATGACCGGAAACCGAACCCAGCAGACCTGGTATTCCAAAAAACAGCCCATGGATTTTTTTGATATCAAAGGCGTGGTGGAGGATCTTCTGGAAGGACTGGGAATTGATGAAGTGTGCTTCACCCGGTTGGAAGGGGATGTCTCTCCCTATTTGGAGCCGGGGTATGGTGCAAATATTCAAACTCAAAACGACAAAGACTTGGGTGTTCTGGGGAAAATCATCCGGCCGGTATTGAAACAGTTCGGGCTCAAGCAGGCTGCCTATGTATTTGAACTGAATCTGGCCGCAGTAATGGCCTGTATGCCGGATCAGATTCAGGCAAAACCGCTGCCCCGGTACCCATCCATATCCCAGGACGTGACATTGATTGTGGACCGTCAGGTGCCTGTCGGAGATATTTTGGGTCAAATGAAAATTCTCGCGCAAAAAGAATCTCTGGTGGAAGACATGTATCTTTTCGATCTGTTTGAAGGCAGCCCCCTTGCAGAAGGTAAAAAATCCCTGTCATTCCGAATCGTGTATCGGTCCGGCAGCAAAACCTTGACGGAAAAACATGTCCGCAAGCTTCATTCCGCCATTTCAAGTCAGCTGGTTAAAACGTTTCATGCGGATTTGCCGGAATAACACTAGAGGGTATTGACAAAAGAAACGGGTATTGCTATACAGAGCCGTTAATGCGGGTATAACTCAGGTGGTAGAGTGCAAGCTTCCCAAGCTTGATGTCGCGAGTTCGAGTCTCGTTGCCCGCTCCACCCTTAATTATTTTTAGGGGCGTTGGCTGGCAGACAGGTTCCGGGGATGGAAATGGATTGGGAATAATCAGAGCCGGACAGCAACGGCGAAGATTCAGTTGAAAGTTGAACAGGAACGGGCATCTGCCCGTTTTTGTATTTTAAACAAAGGTGTTCAGGTGCATATCAGACAATGGGCGTGAGTGACAATAAACCATCATACGTGAACCAGGTTACACAGGTGGCAGAGGACATGTTTCAGGGAGAAGGGTTTGAACTGGTTCATGTGGAAATGGTCACATGGAACCGTCAGACCATCCTCCGGGTCTATGCGGACAAACCCGGTGGGATTACATTGGATGAATGTGCGGGTATCAGTCGTCAATTGGGGGACTTGTTGGATGTGCACCTGCCGGATATGGGTAGTTACCGTTTGGAAATCTCATCTCCAGGACCTCATCGGCCATTGAAGAAAAAACAGGATTTTCACCGGTTCAAAGGCAGTTGCATTAGAATTGAAACCAAGACACCGATTCAGGGAAGAAGGAAGTTTACCGGCATACTCGAACAGATACTGGAAGAAGCGGTTGTAATTGAGATAGATGGTGAACGGGTAGAAATCCCGGATCTGCAAATTGACAAGGCAAACCTCGCAGGCCGGTAAAATGGAGAACGCTTAACGATGTTTATTACAGATATAAAAAGAGTCATCGATCAGGTCAGCCGGGAAAAAGGCATAGATGCCGAGGTGTTAATCAATACCCTCAAAGAAGCCATTGTTTCTGCGGCCAGAAAAAAACTGGGGCCGCGTGCGGATATTGAGGTGCATTATGACGGCAAGACCGGCGAAGTCGAAGTGTTCCATTTTAAGGAAGTGGTGGAAGAGGTGGAATTCCCGGACAATGAGCTGACCCTGGAGCAGGGATATGAGTATGATCCGGAGTGCGAGATCGGGGACAGCCTTGGGATTCGCATCGATACCGAAGAATTCGGCCGTATTGCGGCCCAGTCCGCCAAACAGGTGATCATACAGAAAATGCGGGAAGCTGAGAGAAATGCCGTGTATGAAAATTTTATCCATAAAAAAGGCAAGATCATCAACGGCATTGTCCAGCGTTTCGACAGGGGCAGCATTATCGTTAATTTGGGACAGGCGGAAGCGGTTATTCGGCCAAGAGAGCAGATGCCAAGAGAGAATTACAAACGCGGAGACCGTATCCGGGCCTATGTGGTGGATGTGCTGGAGGAATCCAAGGGGGCTCAGATCATTTTGTCCCGGACCCATCCCGAGTTTTTAATGGAACTGTTTAGAACCGAGGTGCCGGAAGTGGCCGAAGGCATTGTTACGCTTCAGGGGGCGGCACGGGTGCCGGGGCTCCGGGCTAAAATCGCCGTGTCCTCCACAGACTCCGACGTGGATCCGGTCGGGGCCTGCGTGGGGATGAAAGGAAACCGGGTTCAGAATATCGTTCAGGAGCTACGGGGTGAAAAAATCGACATTGTTCAATGGAGCCCGGATGTGGCCCGTTTTGTCTGTAACGCTTTATCTCCGGCAGAAATCTCCCGTGTGATCATAGATGAAGACAACCGGTCCATGGAGGTCATTGTCAATGATGAATATCTGTCCATCGCCATCGGGAAGGGTGGGCAGAATGTGTCTTTGGCCTGTGAAATCACCGGATGGCACCTGGAAGTGACCTCGGAAGAAGAATACAGCCGGGAGGTCAAACTGGGATATGAAAGCCTCATGAAATTGGACAATGTCGGTCTGCCCATGGCGGAAATCCTGTTCAAATCTGGATACGCCTCTCTGATGGATGTCGTGGAAACATCCTCCGAAGAATTGGCATCTGTCATGGGGATCTCTCTTGAAGAAGCGGAGGCGACCATTGTTCAGGCAAAAGACCGCCTGATGGAAGAACGGGCCGCTGCCGATGAGGCACCATCCTCTATTTCCACAACAGGAGGCCCGGAAGAAACGGAAGGGCCGGAAGAAACGGAAGGGCCGGAAGAAGAAGCGGATAATGACGTCACAGATGATGATGAGATGGAAACCTGACCCGCATACACACACCGGAACAACCGCAGGATAGGGCAAAGAAATTTAAAAGAGGATGACTTGGGGGCAAGGTATGGCGAAACTCAGAGTATATGAATTGGCAAAAGATCTGAACATGACGAACAAGGCACTGCTCAATAAGCTCAAAGAGCTGAATATTGATGCAAAGAGCCATATGAGTTCTTTGGAAGACAGTGCCGTCAAACAGATCAAAACCAATTTATTCGGCAAGTCCAGACAGAAGGAAGATCTCAAGGTCAGACCCTCGGTTATCCGGCGGCGGAAAAAGAAAGTAGTCAGAGATCCGGATGTGGGCAAGCAGGAAAAATCTGAAATGATAACGACGGCCCCGGTGCCTGATGTGGACACGCAGGCGACCGACGTTGCCGAAGGCGGAAGACAGACAGGTTCAGATACACCGGAAGCCCCGCCGGTGAGCCCTGAAAAGGAATCGGAAGTCAAAGACGTTCCAGGACCGTCAACAAGTCCGGATACGTCCAAGCCTGAGAAAAAACCTTCTGTTAAAAAACAGAAATCCGAACCTGCCAGAATCATCAAACCGGCAAAAATCGTCCTGCCTCTGAAACCAGCGAAAAAGGAACCAACTCCTGAATCGGTACTCAAGGAAACGGAAGCGCAGAAGCCAAAGGCTTCAGCGGTGAAACCAACAGATGTAACGGATGAGCGGAAAGGACCGGATTCGCCTGAACGACAGCCGGTTGAAGATAAGCCTATGGCAGCGAAGGCGACCCCGGAAGTATCGTCTGCACCTGAAACAGGTGCCGTAACTGACGAAAATGCCGAAACGGATGCAGAAAAAGCAGACGATGGACAGCAGAAACCGGAGCTTTCCCAAGAACAGTCATCTGCCGAGTCAGAAGAGCAGAAAACGTCCAAAAAGAAAAAGAAAAAACGGAAATCCATTCCGGCCAAGATTGTGAAGAAAGCCGATCCAGTAGTACTGGAAAATATTCGGAAAACAAAGGCTGAGGAAGAGAAAAAAGAGGTGGGACCAGAGCGGAGTGCCCGGCCTGGAGGACAGGATCGGACGGGTGTGGTTCCAAATGGACCGGATACGGGGGTGCCCTTTATTCCGGGAGAATCAGATCCGGGATTCAGAAAAAAGGATCGCCGCAAAGATGACTCCGGGGACGGCGCTTTTGACGGCAAAAGAAAGAAGCGCAAGAAAAAATCCGTGGTAGAGGGAGAGGAACTCTACCGGGGCCGTGGAAAAAAAGAAGCGGGGTAAAAAAGACACCCGTGGCAAAAAAGGGGGGTTCCAGAAAACCCAGATCACAACCCCCAAGGCCATCAAGCGGCGGATCAAGGTGGATGAGGCCATTGAGCTTGCGGAGCTGGCCAAACGGATGGGCATCAAGGCCAATGAGATGATCGCCAAACTCATGACCATGGGGGTCATGGCCACGGTCAATCAGACCATTGATTTTGAAACCGCCACCCTGGTGGCGGCGGAATTCGACTTTGAAGTGGAAAAAGCCAGTTTTGAGGAAGAAACCCTGCTTCAGATTGAAACCGAAGCGGAAGACACGGGCCGTATGATTAAAAGTCCGCCTGTGGTGACGATCATGGGGCATGTAGACCACGGTAAGACCTCGCTTCTGGATGTGATTCGGAAATCCAAGATCACCAGCGGTGAGGCCGGCGGCATCACCCAGCACATCGGGGCCTATAACGTGGAAACGGCCAACGGCGGGCGAGTTACCTTTCTGGATACTCCGGGCCATGCCGCCTTTACCGCAATGCGTTCCAGGGGGGCCAGGGTGACCGATATCGTTATCCTGGTGGTGGCAGCGGATGACGGGGTCATGCCCCAGACCATCGAAGCCATCAATCACTCCAAGGCAGCCGGAGTTCCTGTGGTGGTGGCGGTAAACAAGATGGACAAGCCTGGTGCAGACCCGGATAGGATCATGCGGGAGCTGGCGGAACTGGGGCTTCTGGCTGAAGATTGGGGGGGACGTGATTTTTGTCAAAGTGTCCGCTAAAACCGGCGAGGGGATCGACGATTTGCTTGAAATGGTCCTGCTTCAGTCCGAAGTGCTGGAACTCAAGGCCAATCCGGACCGGAGCGCCACCGGTTATGTGGTGGAATCCCGTTTGGATACCGGCCGGGGGCCGTGGCCACCGTGTTGGTGAAACAGGGGACCCTGAGGGACGGGGATGCCATTGTGTGCGGGCTTCACTCTGGCCGGATCCGTGCCATGATCGATGATCTGGGTAACCGCATCGAAGAAGCCGGACCCTCAACGCCGGCGGAAATCGTGGGTTTAAGCGGGGTGCCGGATGCCGGAGATGAATTTGTTTCCGTGGCCTCGGACAAAGATGCCAAGCAGATCGCCAACCACCGGATGCAGAAGCAGCGGGCCAAGGAACTGGCCAAAAAGAGCCGGGCCAACCTCGAGAAAATGTTCGAAAATCTGGGTTCCGAAGAAACCAGAGAGTTGAAACTGATTGTCAAGGCGGATGTCCAGGGATCCATTGAAGCATTGAATGATTCACTCAAGGATTTGGCCAAGGAGGAAGTGGACATCACGATCATCCATTCCGGGTCGGAACCATTAATGAGTCGGATGTGGGACTGGCCAGTGTGTCGGATGCCATCATCATCGGGTTCAATGTGAGGCCCACCCCCCAGATCCGGAAACTGGCCAAGGATGAAAACGTGGACATGCGGTTCTATGATATCATCTATGACGTGATCAATGATATCAAAGCAGCCCTGGACGGTATGATGCCGTCCACATTCCATGAAATTATCATTGGCCGGGCCGAGGTGAGAGATACGTTTGTGGTTCCCAAGATCGGTACTATTGCGGGATGTCACATTGTCGAAGGCAAGGTCGTCCGGGGCAAGAAGGTCCGGCTGCTCAGGGAAGGGGTGATTAAATGCGATACCCAGCTGTCATCCCTGAGGCGGTTCAAGGACGATGTCAAAGAAGTGGAGCAGGGATATGAATGCGGTATCGGCCTGGCCAAGTACAATGATATCAAGGCGGGCGATATCATTGAGTGCTATGAAGTCGAAGAAAGAAAATATACGCCCCAGAAAGAGAACTGATGAAACCGTATACCCGGGCTGAACGGATCAGCATGAAGATCCAGCAGGCCATCACTGAACTGTTGACCAAAAAAATCAGTGATCCCAGATTTGAAATGGCCACGGTGTCCCGGGTCAAGATGACCACGGACCTGAGGCTGGCCAGTGTCTATGTGACAGTTTTCGGGGGCGAAGAACGGATCGCGGATACGCTGGCCGGTTTTAAGAATTCCAAAGGGTTTATCAAAAACAGATCGCTCCCCAACTGGGTCTCAAATACATGCCGGAACTCCGTTTTTTTACGACGATTCATTTGATAAGGCCGCCAGAATGGATGCGTTGATCGAATCAGCGGTCAGAGATCTGCCCCAGGACCTTGAAGCGGAACCTGGTGACGAAGAATCCAAATAATCAGATTTTTGCTTGAGAACAAAGCGGTGCTGATGAAAAACGGCATGGTATTGATCAACAAGGCGGAAGGGATCTCTTCCGCCCGGGTGGTGAATCAGGTAAAAAAAATATTTCAGGTGAATAAGGCCGGCCATACCGGTACGCTGGATCCCTTTGCCACGGGACTGCTGCCGGTGGCCCTGGGACAGGCCACCCGGTTGTCCCGGTTTTTTCTGGGAGGGGCCAAACGATACCGGGCCCGGGTATACTTGGGAATTGAAACAGATACGTATGACCGGACCGGAAACATAGTCGATCAGGCTGATTCAAATGTCCTGGCCGCCATTGATCCGGCACGGGTCAAACAGGCGGTAGCCGGATTCCAGGGAAGGCAGCAGCAGGTGGCCCGAGTTTTTCAGCATTGAAACACCAGGGACGGCCATTGTATGAGTTTGCCCGTCAGGGGAAAATGATCCGGAAACCGGCACGAGCCATCGAGATTTTTCCATTGAAGTGTTGGGTGTCAATCTGCCGGAATTCGAATTGGATATCCATTGCTCCGGGGGAACCTACATCCGGAGCCTGGCCCATGATCTGGGAGAAGTCCTTGGTTGCGGGGCGCATTTATCCGCGCTTTGCCGGACCGGCGTCAGTGACTTTATCCTGGATCAGGCCCATGAACTGGAGGCGTTGACAGGATTCTTCCTGGACAGGGCCGTGATTCCCATGGCGGACTGCCTGTCATTTCTGCCCCGAATACAGGCGGATGAGACGCTGGCGGAAAAAATCAGGCATGGCCGCAAGCTGTCAGCCGGAGATATCCTTTCCGGCCTGGGGCCGGCGACGCCGGGACGATCACCTGTCCGGGTCACGGACTTTGAGGATCGGCTTATCGCTGTAATAGAAGCGGATTCAACGGGTATGAGGTATAATTATTGTTGCGTTTTCAATGGGTAAATGGTAAAAAGTTCTGCTGCCTATGGATAAAAAGGGCAGTGGAATTCATCAAAGGCCATTTGGCAGTGACATCGGGTGATCGTCTGAATGGAATATTGGATGCCCCGGTAACGGTGATGTGCCGGTCAAATGAACGCCTGAAATTAATTATTCCAGTTAAAGGAGTGTTACAGTGGTTTTATTAGCGGAAAACAAAGAAGAAATGATTGAGCAGTTCAAACTGCATGACTCGGATACCGGATCCCCCGAGGTACAGATAGCGATTTTGACCCATCGCATCAGTTATCTGACCGAACACCTGAAAGTGCACAAAAAAGATCACCATTCCCGGCGGGGACTGTTGATACTGGTCGGCCGGCGTAGAAGCCTGCTGGATTATGTCAAGAAAAAAGATATCAACCGGTACCGATCTCTAATAGAAAAACTGGGACTCAGAAGATAAGATGACGTCAAACCGGTTTTTGACTTCGTTCAGGTCAAAAACCGGTTTTTTGCAGTTGACCGGGCGGCAACTTTTGAAAACACGAATAAATAAGTTCGCATCTGTGCCATCCAGCGATTCGTTGGATGATACACATGCGGGTTTATTATTTTGAGTGTTTTTCAAAGGATTTCCGCCTCTTTTTTTAATATTGAGGAGAAATCATGGAAAAAACAGTAACAGCGACAATCGGTGGCAAAGAATTTTCCATCAGCACCGGAAAAATAGCCAAGCAGGCCTCCGGGGCTGTGGTGGTCCAGCTGGGCGAAACAGTGGTGCTGGTGACGGCCGTGGCTGCGAAAACCCCCAAGGAAGATGCAGGCTTTCTGCCGTTGACCGTAGAGTATCAGGAGCGGATCTATGCGGCAGGCCGGATCCCGGGTAATTATTTCCGGCGGGAAATCGGCCGTCCGTCAGAAGACGAAACCCTGCGGGCCCGGCTTATCGACCGCCCCATCCGCCCGTTGTTTGAAGATGGTTATAATTTTGAAACCCAGATCATGGCCACGGTGCTGTCCACCGACAAAGCCTGTGACCCGGGCATTCTGGCCTTGGTGGGGGCTTCTGCTGCCCTGGAAATTTCGGATATTCCGTTCAACGGTCCCATTGCCGGTGTCAAAGTGGGCCGGATCAACGGCGAGTTTGTGGCCAACCCGTCACTGGCGCAGATGGCGGACAGTGATATCGACCTGACCGTGGCCGGATCCAGAACCGGCGTGGTCATGGTGGAAGCGGGTGCCAATATCGTGTCGGAGCAAGAGATGCTGGATGCCATCTATTTCGGCCATGAGGCCATGCAACCCGTCATCGATTTACAGGAAGAGCTGAAAAGCAGCGTAGGCAAGGAAAAAAGAAAGTTCCTGCCCCCTGAAAGAGATCCGGAACTGGCAGCCAAAGTGGCGGAATTCGCCGGAGAGGGGATTCGTGATCGGGTTCAGATCCGGGCCAAAGTGGAGCGGCAGAACCTGCTGAGCGAATTCAAGGAAGAAGTGGCAGCACATTTCAGCGAAACCTATCCGGAACAGGGCAAAGAGATCAAGGAAGCGTTCAGCAAAACCGTGAAACAGGTCAGCCGGGAGATCACACTGACTCAGGACCATCGGATTGATGGACGGGCCTTTGATGAAATCCGGCCCATCGCCTGTGAAGTCGGACTGCTCAAACGGCCCCACGGCAGTGCCTTGTTCACCAGGGGGAAACACAGGTGCTGGGCGTCATGACCCTGGGATCCGGACCGGATGAGCAACGGGTGGAAACCCTGGCCGGGAATGAAACCCGGGCGTCATGCTGCATTACAATTTTCCGCCTTATTCCGTGGGAGAGGTCAAGCGGGCCGCGGACCCAGCCGCCGGGATATCGGCCATGGCAATCTGGCCACCCGGGCCATTGAAAAAATCCTGCCGCCGCCAGATGAATTCGAATACACCATTCGCCTGGTGGGTGAGGTCATGGAATCCAACGGGTCATCCTCCATGGGCACGGTGTGCGCTGGATGTCTGGCGCTTATGGATGGGGGCGTGCCTATCAAAGCGCCGGTTTCCGGTATTGCCATGGGCCTGATTAAGGACGGGGACAAGACCGTGATCCTGTCGGATATTCTGGGGGATGAAGATCATTTCGGTGATATGGACTTCAAGGTGGCCGGCCCTGAACAGGGGATCACTGCTTTGCAGATGGATATCAAAATCAAGGAACTGTCCAGAGATGTCATGGAAAAGGCCCTGACCCAGGCCCGAGCCGGGCGGCTTCATATTCTGAAGGAAATGTTGAAAACCATCGACAAGTACCGGGACGACATTTCACCCCACGCCCCCAAGATCCTGAGTATCACCATCAATCCGGACAAAATCCGGGATATCATCGGCCCCGGAGGTAAGATCATCCGCGGGCTTCAGGCGGAAACCAACACCGTGATCGAAGTGGACGACTCCGGCTGGTGAAGATCGCCGGAGAGAATCAGGAGGATGCGGAACGGGCGCTGGCCATGGTGTCAGACATTGCCCTGGATCCGGAAATCGGAGCCATTTATGAAGGCAAAGTGGTGAAAATAACGGACTTTGGGGCGTTCGTGAATATCAAGTCCGGTACAGACGGTCTGGTTCACATTTCCGAGCTGGCCGACTACCGGGTCAAGAAAGTCACGGATGTGGTCAAGGAGGGGGATATGATCAAGGTCAAGGTTCTGGACATCACCCGGGACGGGAAAATCAAGCTCAGCTACAAAGCTGCCAAGGCGGATGAAAAAGGATAAGGGCTTCTGCATTTGTCCGCTGGCTTCCGGCAGCAAGGGAAACGCATTGCTGGTCTCCACGCCGGACACGGCCATCCTGGTGGATGCCGGTTTGTCCGGCGTGGAGCTTCAGCGGCGGATGGCGGCGGTGGGTCAGGATCCCGCCGATCTGTCCGCCATTGTCATCACCCATGAACACATTGACCATGTCCGGGGCGCAGGAGTCCTGGGACGGCGCTTCAATATTCCTGTGTATATCTCTTCAGCCACCCATCAGGCCTGTGCCGGTCTGGGCCATGTGCCGGAACTAATCCACTTCGAATGCGGGACCCGGTTTGACATTCAGGATCTGATCCTGAATCCTTTTTCCATCTCCCACGATGCAGCGGATCCGGCCGGGCTGACCTTGACCTGGCGGGCGTGTAAATCGGCATCGCCACGATCTGGGGGTGGTGACCAACCTGGTGCGGACTCATCTGTCCGGTTCCGCCGTTCTGTATCTGGAATCCAATCATGATCCGGAAATGCTCATCAACGGGTCTTATCCGTGGCATCTGAAGCAGCGGATTCAATCTCGCATCGGCCATTTGTCCAATAATGATGCCGGTACCCTTCTGGCCGACCTATACCATGACCAGCTGCATCATGTCATTCTGGCCCATCTGAGCGAGGAGAACAACCGGCCTGAAAAAGCGATTGCCGAGGTGGGCCGGTGTCTGAACCGGCCGGGCATCGGTCTGTCAGTTGCCGGACCAGACCGGCCCGGAGAGGTGATTCGAATAACAGGAGAGGAAAAATCAGAATGACGGAACTGATCGTTAAAAATTTCACAGGGGATCAGATCCATCCCTATCTGGATGAGCTGGCCCGGCTGCGGATCGAAGTTTTTAAAGAATATCCGTATCTGTACGACGGCAGTATTGACTATGAAACCGAGTATTTGACATCCTATGCGGCATGTCCGGAAAGTCTGGTGGTGGGCGCTTTTAGAGACGATTCCCTGGTGGGGGCTTCCACCGGCCTGCCCATGACGGATGCGGCCGAGGAATTCAAGGCCCCGTTTTCAGCCCAGGGGCAAGATGTTGACAGGATTTTTTATTTTGGCGAATCGGTCATGAAAAAGCCTGTCGCGGGACCGGAATTTACGCGCGGTTTTTCGCGGAACGGGAAGGGTATGCCCGGTCCCTGGGACGGTTTGATCGGGTCTGTTTCTGTGCGGTGGAGCGGCCGGGGGATCATCCGGGCAGGCCATCCGGGTACCGGCCCCTGGATGACTATTGGAACAGACGCGGATATACACGACACCCGGATTTTAGCACCCGGTTTTTGTGGAAAGACCTGGATGAATCAGAGGAATCACCCAAAAAGATGGTCTTCTGGATCAAACCGCTGTAAAAAAAACGAATAATCCTTGACTGTTTTTTTGTAATGGTTTAACCATTTGGGAAAGGTCTCTGAAAAACAACCACAAGGAGTTTGATTATCATGATAAATAAAGTTATCAGTCAGATTCTTCCCCATATGCCGGAAAAGCTGGTCTGGCAGTTTTCAAAAGAGTATATTGCCGGAAAAACAACCGAACAGGCCCTGGAAGCCGCTCTGGAGCTGAACCGGAACAATACCCTGGTCACCCTGGACATTCTGGGTGAATTCATTGAAAACATGGATCAGGCCAAAGAGAACCGGGATCAGTACATCAATCTGATCAACACGATGGAAGCCACCGACGTTCAGGGAAATTATTCCATCAAGCCCACCATGTTCGGCCTTCTTCTGGACAAACAGACCTGCTTTGACCATATGCGGGATATTGTCGCCACAGCGGCCGGGCATGGGAATTTTGTACGCATCGACATGGAAAACTCACCCACCGTGGATGATACCATCGCAATTTTCAGGCGGATTAAGGCCGAGTTCCCCAAAAACGTCGGACTGGTGCTTCAGGCATATCTGAAACGGACCCGTTCCGATATCGAGGCCATGCTGGATCTGAAATCCGGGGAAGCGGATCTGAATTTCCGTCTGTGCAAGGGTATCTATGTGGAACCGCCCTCCATTGCCTATAAAAAATACGATGAGATCAACGCCCACTATCTGGAAGATCTGGAATTCATGTTCCAGAACAATATCTACCCGGGCATTGCCACCCATGACAAACCCCTGATCGAGGGCGCGCTGAATTTGATAAAGAAATACAACATCCCCAAAGACCGGTATGAGTTCCAGATGCTGTACGGGGTGACGCCCAAACAGCGGCAGGACCTGGCGGATGCCGGCCACAAGGTGCGGGTGTATGTGCCTTTCGGGGAACACTGGTTCGGGTATTCCACCCGTCGGCTCAAGGAAAACCCGGCCATGGTATCCCATATCGTCAAAGCGTTGTTCGCCAAAGGGTGATATGACAATCGGGTTTTTTGAAACCACGGGTGTCTTTTGTCCGAACTAATCGGTGTGTCCTGACCCATTCAGACATCAGAAGGAGGTATTGCCATGAACGCCGTCATCGATGCCCTGAACTTCCGTCACGCCTGCAAGAAATTCGATCCGTCCCGAAAGATCACCGACCCGGATTTGGATATGATCCTCAAGGCCGCAGTACTGTCTCCCTCTTCTTTCGGTATGGAGGCATGGCGGTTTTGGTGCTGAAATCGCCGGATATCCGGGAAAAGCTTCGTCCGGCCTGCTGGAATCAGCCCCAGGTCACCGACAGCAGTCATGTGATCGTGATCCTGGCCAGACCGGCACAGGTGGCTTTGGACCACCCATATGTGGCTGAAAGCTTTGGCCGCAGGGGGTTGGACGGGGATGCCACCGCCGCATATATCGAAAAATACCGACATCATATGGAAACAGAGGTGCTGCCCCGGATGAGCCTGTATGCCTGGTGCAGCAAGCAGTGTTATATCGCGCTGGCCAATATCATGACGACTGCCGCGTCCATGGGTATAGATTCCTGCCCCATGGAGGGATTTGAAAAGGACCGGGTGGAGCAGATTCTGGAAATTGATACCCAGGAGCTTGAAGTAGTGGTGCTGGTGGCCCTGGGATACCGGGCAGACAAACAGCCTCCCCGGCGACGTCATTCAAAAGATATGCTGGTGAAAATCCGTTGACAGTCCGGCACCGGGGCGGTTGAAACCTCCGGTTCTCCGCAGTCTCGGACCTGCAGGGCAAGAAAACAAAGGAGGCAGATATGGCCCAGGCCAGAATTCTGGTGGTGGATGACGAATTGGTGATTCGGGAATCTCTGGCAGGCTGGCTCAAGCGGGACGGTTTTCACGTGAACACCGTTCCCAGCGGTGAAGAGGCCCTCGAGCGGCTTAAAACACAGGGATTCGACATTATCCTGCTGGATATCCAGCTGGACGGTATCAGCGGTATGGAGGTGCTGTCTTATGTCAAGGAGCAGTATCCGGACATTGATGTGATCATGATCAGGCCTACGGCTCCATTCAGTCGGCGGTCCAGGCCATGAAATCCCATGCCCACGATTACCTGCTTAAACCTTTTGACCCGGATGAATTAGGGGTAATGATCCAGAAGCTGGTGGAACACCGGAAAAAAGTCAAAGAGCATGCGTTCTTGAAAGAAGTGTTTGAGGAACAGACCCGGTTCGACAGCATGATCGGCCAGTCTGCCGCCATGCAGCAGGTCTTCAAGCTGATTCAGGATATTCAGGATACGGAAAGCACGGTGCTGATCACCGGTGAAACCGGCACCGGCAAGGGCCTTGCCGCCAAGGCCATCCATTCGTCCAGCCGGGTGGCGGAAGGTCCGTTCGTGGCGGTCAACTGCGGAGCCATTCCCAGACATATCATGGAAAGCGAGCTGTTCGGGCATCAGAAAGGGGCGTTCACCGATGCCAGGGAAACTAGAAAAGGCCGACTGGAAATGGCCTCCGGAGGGACCCTGTTTCTGGATGAAATCGGCGAAATATCCATGCGCATGCAGATCGATCTGCTCCAAGTGCTGGAAGACAGGGTTTTCTACCGGGTGGGCGGCACCCAGCCCCTCACCGCTGATTTCCGGGTGATTGCAGCCACCCATGCTGATCTGACCCAGGCCATTGCCGACCGGCGTTTCAGAGAGGATTTGTTTTACCGGCTCAATGTCATTTCCCTGACCATGCCGCCGCTGCGTGAACGAAAAGAAGACATCCCGCTGCTAGCCACCCATTTTCTGGATAAATTCATCCGGGAGGTGAACCGGGAAGTAGCGCGCATCAGCCGGGACGCCATGGATGAACTGATGCTCTATCACTGGCCGGGAAACGTCAGGGAACTGTCCAATGCCATCGAGCGGGCCGTGGTGGTGTGTAAAACCAGCACCATCGGTTCCCGGGACCTGCCCATCGGTGCATCCCGGGACCCCGTGGCTCCCTCGGGCGCGGTGTCGCTGCAGGCGGTGGAAAAACAGCATATCCAGGCCATCCTGAGCCGGACCGGGTGGCACATCTCCAGAGCGGCCGGTATTCTGGGAATCGACCGTTCCACCCTGTACAACAAGATCAAGCGGTATGATTTAAAATCCGACTGACAGGCATCCGGTTCATGAAATCATCAACGGATCTGATTGTGGTGTCTCCGGTGGGCCGGATTGCCGAAGATATCACCGTGGCGGTGGCCCGGAAGGTCGAAACCGTGTTCAGACGGAATACCCGGATCCAGCCTCTGCTGACGGACATCGAGTTTGCCTATGATGTGAAGCGGGACCAGTATTTTTCCACCCGGGTCCTGGAAAAGCTGGCCCTATCTTCGCCACCGGAGTGTCTGAAGGTGGTGGCAGTCACCCGGAAAGACCTGTTCATCCCCATTCTCACCCATGTGTACGGAGAAGCCCAACTGGGAGGAAAAGCCGCAGTCATCTCCACGGCCCGGCTGATGACACCCCCTGAATCCGTCGGAATGGCGGGCATCATTGAGCGGATTGCCAAGGAAGCGGTCCATGAGCTGGGCCATACCTTTGATCTGCGCCATTGTGAAGACCCTCAGTGCATCATGCACTACTGCCGGAAAATTGAGGATGTGGACCGGAAACTGACGCGTTTCTGCCGGTATTGCAGTATTCTGCTGGCCGACAGCATCAATGCCCTGAATTCATGAAAGTGTGGACCAGCCGGTCCCGGAGCGCTGCCGGTACATGGTCCAGGATGCCGTATACAGGTCCCCGCCGTCCGCCGCTTTCATTCGGGTGGATTCCTCCAGCAGGCCATGGAGCTTTCTGACCTGGGCGGCCATGAAAGAGATCCCTTCCTCCATGAACATCAGCTGTTTTAGGTCCTTTCTCAGGTTCGGGCAGTGCACCATGCAGATCCACCTTCGGAATAGGGAGCAGCGGTGATCCGGCCCGGATCTTGCCAATGGCCGGGTTGACCTGGATGACAACTCCGGTTGCCGCTGATGAAAACCGGACCGGACAAGCCTTTTGAACACCGTGAACCCTGCACGGCCCTGCCGGACCGTCTGTCCCATCAGCGGGGTAGAAACTGCGTCAACTCCTCCCAGAAGACGGGCTGCGAAATCATCAATGCCCATGCGCACCCGGTCTCGGTCCTCGATTCTGGCCCAGGTATGACCGGCGGACAGGTAATATCCTGCCGGCAGCATCACACCGTGCACGATTTGAAAATCCATGGGCTGAATCACAGTGTGGACTTTGAAATGGTCGTCAAAATACTGGTCAAATTCACAATCCGTGCAATGATAGGCTCTGGGGCAGGTGCGAAAGGAAATTTTCCCCTTCATGTGGTGGATACAGGGACGGTGTGACACGGGCCGTGTTTTGAACTGGCCTCTCCAGAACTTCAGTGCGCCTCTCTTCCCAGGCGGAGTAATGCCTTGTTCCATGTGTTCCCGGTTCTGGCGGCACACCCGGTTCAAGGCCCGGTCAAATCGGCAGGCAGTGCAGTCATAATCGGTGTGACAAAATTTTTTTGGACCACCCCGGCCTGCATCCACAGGCACTGGAGGGTGGTCCCCTGGGAAGTTTTCAATGATTCCACGGGATACCCCCTCAAAAACAATGGATTACAGAAAAGTCCGGGTCAGCCGGTCCCATCCCAGGGCCGGCAGGCCGGCAAAGACATCCGGTTTGAGCACACCGCCGTCCGTGGCCAAGGGCCCGGTGATCTCTTCGATCATGGCTTCAAGAGTGATGATTTCTCTGTCCAGCCAGGGAACATTTTTTTCTTCATCCATCAGGTCTTTGACCGCTCCCTGGATGTCGGCATTGTGCACCGTGAACAGCCACCCGTCTCCGTAAGGATGATTCCGGGACAGGCCGGGGCGGGTCCTGGCCGTCTCGTTGACCCGGGTGATCACCCCGTTGACCGGCGACCGGATGTCGGCCTGATGGTCTTTTCTCCGGATCCCCCAGCCGGGCTCTGCGCGGTTCAGTTCCTGCCCCACCACAGGCAGCTCGAATTTGTCGGGTCCCCCCAGAACCTTGAAGGAGAAATCGTCCATACCCACCCGGATCACACCGCCGCTGTCAATGGCGGCCCAGGTGTGGCCTGAATAAAAATAATAGTCGGTGGCCAGGTCGAACCCTTTTACCCGGGTCAAGGCTGAAGAGTCATGACCCGGGTATGGATCAGGGTATCTTCGAACATCTGGTCAAATTCACACCGGTCACAGTTGTAATTCATGGGACAGGTGCGCATGTCGGCCCGCCCGGTCATGGCATGGCGGCAGATACGTTGGGTGCCCGGCTGCTGCCGCATGGCCTCCTGCCAGGAAAAATGTTTTCCTGTGGCCGCCCTCTTTTCCATGGCCGCATCATACCGGCAACCGGTGCAGTCATAATACTGGTTGCAGGTTTTTTTGCCTGCGACGCCGGCCTGCATCCAGATACAGGGACGGAAAGAGGTGTCTTTGTGACTTTTCCAGACCGGGTTGGTTTTTGAAACCGCCTTTTTTGAAACAGGTCTTGTGGCTGTGGTTGTCATGGCATACCTCCTTGGTGTCGGGTGGTCATTGTTTTTTGCCGTTGACAATACAAGGAGCAAAAGGGTACCAGGGTCAGGAAAAAAGGTTGAAAGCCGGGAATCGTCGGCCGGGAAGGCTTTTCGAGTGTTCTGCCTGAAACACTTTTTGAACGGCCGTACTTGCTCATTGGGGGGTTTTTCTACAATGACCTGTCCCGGAAAGAGAAAAAATGATTCATTTTCCAGCGGGCAGCACGGTTCGAATGATTGTTGGATTTTAAGACATCGTTGTGGAAATATACCACAACCTATCTGGCGGGCTTAAAACCCTGCCAAGGTCCACCCGTTCATGGAATGCGGATTGGAATGGATGGATTTCCCGTGAAGCTTCGGAACTTGAGCTTGTGTTTTTAAGTCTGCCTGTGATAGAAAAAAAGATCGTTTCCATAGGCTGGTTGAATCGACAAAGGGGGGGGTTATGACCGGCATTCCCCAAAATGAATTCAAAACCATTCTCAACGGCATCCGGGATTTTATTCTTATCATCTCTCCGGACCAGAAGATCCTGGAGGTGAATGACGTGTTCTTAAAGCGAATGGGGTACCGCCGCCATGAGGTGATCGACCGACCCTGCTATGAGGTGTTCCAGCGCGTGACCCGGAAAAGCTCCAACTGCCATGAGAAATGCCCCCTGGATCAGGTGATCCAGAAACGCCGTCACTGCCAGGTGGAACTCTCCCGGGTGGATCAGAAGGGAAAGACCTGGTACACGGAACTGACCATCTTTCCCATCTGGGGGAAAAAAGGAAAAATTCACAAATTCATTGAGATCAGCCGGGATATCACTCAGCGCAAGGCTGATGAGGAAAAAAACCGGGAACATTTGCAGAAAATGGTCGAACAGCGGACCCGGCAGCTGAGGGAATCCCATGAAAAGCTGCTGCATCAGGACAAGATGTCGTCTTTGGGCAAGCTGTCCTCATCGGTGGTTCATGAGATCAACAACCCAGTGGCGGGTATTCTGAATTTGGTGTTGCTGTGTAAGCGGATACTCAAGGAGGATGCGGTCAGCGAGTCTCAGCTGGATCTGTTTTCCCGGTACCTGGATCTGATGGAAGCGGAAACCCGGCGGGTCACCCGCATTACCGGCAACCTGCTGGCTTTTGCCCGGCAGTCAAAGATCGAGGTCACCCGGTTCGATGTCAATGAAATCATGAATCAGGCCCTGATGCTTAATGCCAATCTGATGCACATCCGCAAGATCCGGGTCATTGAGGACCTGGAACAGGGTCTGCCCCTGATTAAAGGTTCAGAAGATCAGATTCATCAGGTGATCATGAACCTGATCTCCAATGCTGTTGAAAGCATGGCCCAGGCCCCCAGAAAATGGCTCACCCTGAAAACGTTCAGTACGCCGGACAGACAGGCGGTGAAAATTCAGATTAAAGACACCGGTGCCGGCATATCCAATGTGAATATTTCCAAAATATTCGAACCCTTTTTTTCCACCAAGAAAAAAGGCAAAAGGGTGGGGCTGGGGTTGTCCGTGGTTTACGGCATCATCAAGGAACACGGCGGAAAGACGTACGTGGATTCCACCGAAGGGGAGGGAACCTGTTTCACCATTACCCTGAAGACCGCCGGTCCGTCGTAATATATAATCATGATTTCAGGGTTTCTTTTTCCAGGAGATGCCAGTACTCGCCTTTGGCATTCAACAGTTCCGAATGGTTTCCCTGCTCCCGGATCCGGCCGCCTCTGAGCAGAAGGATGTGGCCGCAGTGCCGGATCGTGGACAGGCGGTGGGCGATGATGATGGAGATCCGTCCCTGCATGAGTCGGTTCATGGCCTCATGCACGGCCTGCTCCGACCCGGAATCCATGTAAGAAGTGGCTTCGTCGAAAATAATCAGGTCCGGGTCGCAGGCAAAGGCCCGGGCAATGCACACCAGCTGTTTTTCCCCGGAGGAAAGGGGCCGGCCCCCTTCCTTGAGAAGGGTTTCCGGTCCCTTGAATTTGTCATACAGAAATCCGCAGTTGGCTTGTTCCAGCACTTTTTTCAGGGCAGGGGCATCCAGAGGGTGTTCCGGCGGGCAGATATTGTCTTTCACCGTTCCTGAAAACAGGACCGGGTCCTGCATGACCAGGGCGGTTTCTGCCGGATATCCATGATGTTGATCGATTCTTGGGGATGGCCGTTGATCCGGATACGGCCGGCAGTCGGCCGGTAGAACCCGGTAACCAGATTGATGATGGAGGTCTTTCCGGACCCGGTCTGGCCCACGATGCCGATGGATTTCCCTTTTTCAAGTGAAAAATTGATATCTTTGAGCACAAGGGTTTCTCCGTCATATGAAAAATCCACATGCTCGAATGCCAGGCGGCCGATATCGTCGAGCCGGGACCGGCTGCGTGTAAGACGCTGACGGTCTCCTGGCCGTTCCAGGACCGTGATGATCCGTTCCGCCGATGCCAGGGCATTCTGGAGCAGGTTGAATTTTTCCGACAGTTCCCGCAACGGCCTGAAAAACAGCTTCATATAAGTGAGAAACGCCACCAGCTCGCCAATGGTCATCTCATGGGCCGTGACCTTCAGTCCGCCGGCCCATAGAATGATGGCCGTGCTGACGATACCCAATAACCCGATAAAGGGCATGAAAACGGCAAAAATTCGTATCTGGAACATGGCAGCGTCATAATGGGCCGCGTTGAGATGACGGAACCGTCTGATAAACGCGGACGCGCTTCCGGTCGTCTGGATGGCCCGAATGCCGGAGATGCCTTCGGAAAAGCTGTGGTTGATTTCCCCGATTTTCTGCCGGATGGTCCGGAACGCACTGCGCACCCGTCGGGAAAATCCGGCCACACTCACCAGGATCACCGGCACCAGCATAAACAGATAAATTGTCAGTCCGGCATTGAGCCGTGCCAGCATGACAAAAATGGCTGCCATGAGCACCAGGTCCTTGAAGATGAACACCAGCACACTGGTGAACATCTCGTTCATGTTCTCAATATCCCCGGCCACCCGGGCCACCAGCCGGCCTGACGCATTTTTGTCATAATAGGCCACCGGCAGGCCGGTCATGTGTGCGAACAGTTTCCATCGCAAGTTTAAAATGATTTTCTGACCGCTGTATTCCAGAAACAGGGTCTGGGTAAAATCAATCACAAAAGCCGCCAGTATCATCAGACTGAAAAAAAGACCGAATGACCGGAACTCTTCCAAATGCAGCCCCAGAAAAAAGGCCTCTTTTGTATCCTGGCCGGATGAAAGGATAAATCCGTCCAGGCCTTTCTGGATGAGCAGCGGGATGGACAGCTCAAAGAAAATACCGGCAAACACCAGCAGGGTAGACACCATCAGCATCCAGGCATAGGGCTGGATATAGGGCCACAGCGCTTTGGCCAGAACCAGGTCTGCCAGACGGATTTCTTTTTCCTCACGGGTCATCAGGTCTCCTCAAACTGCTGCACTTCAAAGGCATGCCGGTAGTACCGGCTTTTTTCAAGCAGCCGGGCATGGGCACCGCTTGCCTGGATCCGGCCGTTTTCCAGGATATGGATGAAATCGCAGTCGGCCAGCGCAGACAACCGGTGCGAGATAATGATGCAGGTGCGATTCACTGTAAAGCGGTGAATACCGTTGATCACCCGTCGTGCGGTCTGGGTGTCCAGCTGGCTCACCGGATCGTCCAGGATCAGCACAGGTTTGTTCTCCACCAGGCCCGGGCCAGGGCCAGCCGCTGTTTCTGGCCTCCGGACAACGTCACGCCCCGTTCCCCCACAAGGTTTCCAGTTTCAGGGGCATGGCCTCAATGGTATCGGAAAGATCGCAGATCCGGATTATCTTTCCAGATCGGCTTCTGCCATATCCCGCCCCATCAGAATATTGTCTTTAAGGGTGGTAGAAAACAGAAACGGTTCCTGGGGCATGAAAGCGATGCGGGATCGCAGTATTTCCGGGTCCATGTCCGTGGTGGAAATGTCGTTCACCCGGATATCGCCTTGGGAGGGATCATACAGCCGCGTCATCAGATATGCCAGCGTGGTTTTGCCGGACCCGGGCGGGCCGGTGATCCCCAACCGCTTGCCTACCGGAATTTCCAGGCAGATGTCCGCTAATATGGGAGCGTGGCCGTCATAGGTAAAACCGGTCCGGTTGAAGCGGAAATGACGGATGTGTCTCGGCATGGGGACCGGGTTTTTGGGGCAGATGATCCCGGGCTTGGATTCCAGCAGCGCGTTGATGCGGTGCAAAGAGGACAGGCCCCGCTGGAAGAGGTTGGTCATCCACCCGATGGCAATGACCGGCCAGGCCAGCAGGCCCAGATACTGGAGAAATGCCACCAGTTCTCCGGGGCTCAGGGTGTTGTGCATCACCAGAAATCCGCCGTAAAAAAGAATAATCAGAGACGAGATGTTGAAGAAAAATCCAAGCAGAGGCCTAAGCAGGGCCGTGACCACGGCCCGCTTTAGGTTTTTTTGAAAATAATCAGTGGCGGCAAGCCCCACGCGGTTGATGACCAGGGTTTCAAAATTGAACACTTTGATGATCCGGATACCGAAAAAACTTTCCCGGATCATTTCAGTGAGACGGGAAAACGATTCCTGGGCAGTGGTGTGAAAGTCATGCATTTTTTTGCCTAGGTGCCGTGTGAAGAAGACAAGGGCCGGCATGGGGATCATGGCCATGGCCGTGAGTTGGGTGAGTCCAGATCATGATGGCCAGAATGGCGCCGCCCAAAAGCACCGTATCCACCAGAACGATAATCCCGAATCCGAGGCCATGCGCACATGGTTGATGTCTGAGGTGGCATGGGCCATGATGTCCCCGGTATTCACCCGGTCAAAAAATGCCGGATCCAATGCCATGATATGGGCGTAGAGCTGGTCTCGAATCCCTTTTTCCAGGTTTCTGGCACTGCCCATCAGAAGAATGCGCCAAGCATAGCGCAACACTGCCATGAGCATGCCCAGGCCCAGGATGAACACGCACTGACGGATCAGCATTCCCCGGTCCAGACTGCCTGCATCAAGGGTGTCCACCACGGACCGGATCACCTGGGGCACGATGAGCTGGGTGCCGTCCACAATGATCATGCACACCATGCCTAAAAAGATCTGGATTCTGTACTGCCTGAAAAAGGGAAGGATCAGTTTCAATCTTTTCTTCTTTTGTACGGCAGTAACTGGCCCATCTGTCTGAACCCTAACATTCATGATAGAAGCATAGGGCATTTACCTGCGGTTTTCAATACTGATTCCGCCATAAACCGTCTGGCCCTCCTGCCTGCGTCGATACATCCGGCTGTCATCACGAAATGTATATAATCGTGGTAGAAGCAGTCATTGACAAGTGATGGCAATTATTTTATTGAATCCTCCCATGACAAGACTTCAACCGGTGGAAACAATGAAAACCGGAAGCAGGGCCACACACTTCAAACGGGATTTCTTGCTGTTTCCCTGGTGCCGCATCTGGATTGATAAAGAGAAATCAACCTTCATCTGCACTAAAAAGAAAGGGCCATATTAAAAATGGAAAAACTGCTCTGGGTCATGCTGGGCGGCAGTCTGGGGGCGGCAAGCCGGTACGGCATCAGCCTTCTGACGATCAATCTGTTCGGCACCCGGTTCCCATGGGGCACACTGGCCGTCAATATGGCGGGATGTTTTCTGATTGGGCTGATGTTCGGACTGTCGGACCGGGTGAGGCTGTTGACCCCTGACATGCGCCTGCTGCTGATCACCGGCTTTTTAGGCGCATTGACAACCTTTTCCGCGTTTTCCATGGAAACCGTTGCTGCGGGCCAGTCCGGCATGAGAGTTCTGGCAATGGTGAATATTCTGGTGAACAATCTGGGCGGGCTCGCAATGAGTGTTTTGGGGCTGTGGTTCGGCAGTGTGAAATAAGCGGGAAAGCTGCCGCAACCTCTATTCCATCCGGATTCAATAATTTTTATAAAAATGTCTTCGTCCCAACCATGACACTGTTTCACAATAATGATAATGCCTTGACAAAAAAAGTGCCGGCCCTTAGGATAAAAAGGACAACCAGACGCTGCAGACTTCTAAAACCGATACCTCCGGCCGGCTGTCTGACAGGATAAATGATAACCGAACCAGGATCGACATCGGGCACCGGCATGACACCATGAAGATTTTTACCTTTATTCTTCAGAAGATAAAGACCGCGTTGATGGATCTGCTTCCCATCATTCTGGTGATCGTTTTTTTTCAGATTGTCGTCATCGGGCAACCCCTGCCCCAGCTGGGCGAGGTGATTTTCGGGGCGCTGCTGGTGGTGGCGGGGCTGGTTCTGTTTGTCCAGGGCCTTGAAATGGGCCTTTTTCCCATTGGCGAAGCCATGGCGTATGCGCTGGCCAGAAAAGGCAGCCTGTTCTGGCTGCTGGTGTTTGCCTTTGCTCTGGGGTTTTCCACCACCATTGCCGAGCCGGCCCTGATTGCCGTGGCAGCCGAAGCTGCCGATATCGCCGGAAAAGGCGGGCTGATCGATCCGGATCAACAATCTTTGAACACCTATGCCTTAGGGCTTCGTATCAGTGTGGCGGTTTCCGTGGGACTGGCCATCCTTGTGGGGGTCGTTCGCATCCTCAAGGGCTGGCCCATCCATTACTTGATCATCGGCGGATATGTGGTGGTGATGCTCATGACCATTGTCGCCCCGGAAGAGATCATCGGTATTGCCTATGATGCCGGCGGGGTGACCACTTCCACCATTACCGTGCCTCTGGTGGCAGCCCTGGGCGTGGGTTTGGCCTCCTCCATCCGGGGCAGAAGCCCCTTGCTGGACGGATTTGGACTTATCGCCTTCGCCTCGCTGCTGCCCATGATTTTTGTTATGGGATACGGGTTGCTGATTTTCAACTGACAAAAGGAGGGCCGTCTGTTTGGAATTTTTGATGGATTTTATGAAAATACTGGCAGCCACCGGGAGAGATGTTATGCCGATCATCCTGTTGATCGGGGGATTTCAGCTCCTGGTCCTACGTCAACCCATACCCCACCTGCGGCGTGTGCTGGTGGGCGCAGTGTATGTGGTGATCGGGCTGGCCCTGTTCCTGGCAGGTCTTGAAAAAGCTTTGTTTCCCCTGGGGAAAATCATGGCGGCCCAGCTGTCGGATCCGGTGTTTATTTACGGTATCCCCGATCCGCCCCTAATGGCCGACTGGACCGCCTATGGATGGGTGTATCTGTTTGCCGCCATGATCGGATTTGCCACCACCATTGCCGAACCGTCGCTGATCGCTGTGGCTTACAAGGCCAGTGAAGTGTCCATGGGCACCATCAGTCAGTGGGGCCTGCGGATTACCGTCGCCATCGGTGTGGCGGTGGGCATCAGCCTCGGCACGTTCCGCATTGTTACGGGCACCCCGCTTTATCTGTATATTCTCGTGGGATATGTCATGGTGATTTTACTGACCCTGGTCTCCCCGAAAAACATCATTTCACTGGCGTATGATTCCGGCGGAGTCACCACCTCCACCGTGACCGTACCCCTGGTGGCGGCCCTGGGCCTTGGCCTGGCATCCACTGTGCCCGGCCGAAATCCCGCCTTGGACGGATTCGGCCTCATTGCCTTTGCCAGCCTGTTTCCCATTATTTCAGTGCTGGGATATGCCCGGCTGGCCCTATGGATGACCCACCGTAAAACCAGAACAGCGGAGAAAACCTATGCGGTTTAAACTCATTTTATCCACGGTAAAACCAGAAATTACCGACAAGATTGTCGATGCCGTTAAAAAAGAAGGCGCCACAGGCGCCACCATCATTCCCGCCAGAGGAACCGGCATCAAAGAGGCAAAAACCTTTTTCGGCCTGACCCTGGAAGCACAGACCGATATCATCATGCTTCTGGCGGAAGAACATGTGGCTGAGAAACTGTTGGCCGTCATCAAAACAACCGGGGAATTCGGCAAGCCCGGCACCGGTGTCGCGTTCATATTGCCGGTGGAGCATGTGGTAGGCCTGGAAAGCCAGATTGAAAAGTTTAAACAAAAAGCCAGGGACAGTTATCTGTAAGGGCTGAACCATGTAATTGTTTTGTTAAATGACGACACTTTTTTTAAGAAAGGCAATTTATGGAACCGGATAAACCTGAAATCATTCGCGTCAGGGATGTGATGCGCAAAGGAATCGTCTCCATCGACGGCATGGCCACCACCCGGGAGGCAGTTAAAAAAATGAAGGAAAACAACGTGGTTTCTCTTCTGGTGGACAAACGGCATGAGGACGATGCCTGGGGTATCCTGGTATCTCAGGATATTGTCAAAGGGGCGATTTTGCCTGGCCGGTCTCTGGATGAGGTGAATGTGTATGAAGTGATGACCAAACCGGTGATTACCGTCCCTGCTAACATGGATATCCGCTATGCGGTCAGGCTTATCTACCGGGCCGGTATCCGCCGGGCACCGGTGGAGGACAAAGGGGAACTGGTGGGGATGATTTCCCTGATATCACTGATCCTGGATGAAAGCGTGTTTTAGAATATCACCTTGATTTGACAGGGGATGAATCCAGGGGGTTTCTGGCATGATGAGAATTTCTCCGGTGGTTCCTGTCATTTTTTAATATGGCTTGACAGGCAATTTTGCATTGACCGTGGACAAATATATAATTTAGTTGTTTAGCTAATTATATAGATATACCGCCCGGCAAGCCAAAAAGTAAAATGGACAAAACTCTTTTGAAACTCAAAGCCCTGGCCGACCGGAACCGACTCAGGATTTTCGGGGCGTTGGCCCGGTATGAAGAACTGTGTGCCTGCCAGATTACGGAACTGCTGCATGTCACCGGTGCCACAGCCTCAAGACACCTCAGTATTCTGGTCACGGCTGGACTGCTCAAGAGCCGGAAGGAATCCCGGTGGGTCTATTTCGCCCTCAATGAAAACTGTGATGGAATGAATGACATTCTGGGCTGGCTGCTGCCCCGGGTCCAGTCATCTGACCAGATGTTGACCGATCTTTCGGCTCTTGACCGGATCATGGCGATGGACAAAGAAGATCTTTGCCGGCAGAAGCGGGGCGAGGCCTGCTGCCCGGCACCCCAAAAGGAGAGGGCAGATGGGTGATCGGAAATTGAAAATATTGTTTCTGTGTACGGGAAATGCGTGCCGCAGCCAGATGGCCGAAGGATGGACCCGGCACCTGAAAAATGATGTGATCGAGGTGTTTTCCGCAGGTGTGGAGACCCATGGCGTGGACCCAATGGCGGTGGCGGTGATGAGAGAGGCCGGGGTGGATATCTCCCATCACCGGTCCAAACATGTCAAAGAGTTTCAGGACAGCCAAATGGATGTGGTGATCACGGTGTGTGACCATGCAAAAGAAACCTGCCCCTATTTTCCGCTGCCCGGTAAAAAGGTCCACCAGGGATTTGCAGATTCCCCGGCCCTGGCAAAGGAACTGGCCCGAAATGGCGGAGATGAAACCGCCCAGCTGGACTGCTACCGGAAAGTCAGGGATGAGATCCGGGCGTTTGTGGAAAACTGCCGGATAATGTCTTGTTATAGAAACAGAAGAATTGAACAAGTCTGAAAAGGGGAAAAATCATCCATGAGTTCGCCTGCTGACAGTGATCGGAGATTGACCAGTGTGTTTGAGCGGTACCTGACCGTCTGGGTCGGGCTCTGCATAATCGGCGGCATTCTTCTTGGAAAAATAGCGCCCGGACTGGCCGGTGCCCTGGACGGCATGGCCATTACCGTCAACGGCGCGCCCGTGGTGTCCATTCCCATTGCAGTCTGCCTTTTTTTCATGATGTATCCCATCATGGTGAAGATCGATTTCGCCTCGGTGATCCGGGCGAGAAAAAGCGGCAAACCCGTGTTCTGGACCCTGTTCATCAACTGGTGTATCAAGCCCTTTACCATGTATGCCATCTCCATCTTTTTTCTGGGGATCGCATTCAAAGGGTTTATCGGCCCGGACGTCATGGATCTGGTGAAAATCCCCTTCGGCCTTGACCTGCCGGTGGGGGCCACCCACGGGGACGGGGTGGTGGTGGTGCATGAAGGGGTGAAGATGCTCCAAATCCCGCTGTGGCGAAGCTATCTGGCCGGATGCATTCTGCTGGGCATCGCGCCGTGTACGGCCATGGTCCTGGTGTGGGGGTATCTGTCCCGGGGCAATGACGGATTGACCCTGGTGATGGTGGCCATCAATTCTTTGACCATGCTGGTGCTGTACGGGGTTTTGGGTGGATTTCTGCTGGGTGTGGGCAAGTTGCCCATCCCTTGGCAGGCCCTGCTCCTGTCCGTGGGGATCTATGTGACACTGCCACTAGTGGCGGGCTATTTTTCCAGAATCTGGATGATCAAGGCCAAAGGGGAATCATGGTTTAAGGAAAGATTTCTGGAGGTCCTGACCCCGGTGACCATCACAGCCCTGCTGGTGACGCTGGTGCTCCTGTTCAGTTTCAAGGGGGATGTCATCACGGCCAATCCATTGACCATTTTGTGGATCGCGGTTCCTTTGTTTATCCAGACCATCCTGATTTTTGCCCTGGGGTATGCCGGGGCCGTGTTCCTGAAATTCACCTACGAAGATGCGGCCCCGGCCGCCATGATCGGGGCGTCCAACCATTTTGAGGTGGCCATTGCCACCTCTGCATGCTGTTCGGGCTGTCGTCCGGCGCGGCCCTGGCCACCGTGGTGGGGGTGCTGATCGAGGTGCCGGTGATGCTGATGCTGGTGGGTTTCTGTAAACAGACCCGGCACTGGTTCAAAGGCTGATGCCATGAATAGCAGTTATGACAAGCTGGTCCACGATTGATAATAAAGGCAGAAAAATGAGGGATAAACAGGCTTTTTTAAAGGTGCTGATGCTGGATGCATCCTCCGGGTTTTACCGGCTTAAGAAGTTTCCAGTGGGAGATTTTTTCGGACCCGTGGACTTAGGCATTCACATGAGTTTCAAGCACGGCAGCCTGACCATCGGCGGCGGTCTTCTGGCCGGGTCCATTTTTCCGGGATCGAACCGGTTGATCTTTAGCGGCATATCTCCCTGCTGGCACGGGTTCTATATCTCATCCATGGGTGGGGCCGCTCTGGTGTTCGACAACCTGGGAATCAATCAGCTGGTTATTTTGGGAAGGGCCGACCAGCCGTCCATGCTGTATCTGAACCGGAATCACGGAGAAGAGATCGAGGTGGAACTGGTGCCGGTATCCCCCGATGAGATCTGGCAGAGGGCCGGGGCGGGGTCTATGGGGTGATGGAAACGGCCATGATCCAGTTTTCCGGCCGGTATGAAACCGATCCTAGGGTACTGGCAACCGGGCCGGCTTCCCGGCATACCGATTTCGGAGCCATCGCCTCGGCCCCGGTCCGCAAGGGACAGCTGACCCCGGTGGATACCTGGGCCGGCCGTGGCGGATTCGGTTCCAAGCTTTTCCAGGAGCACGGCATCGTCGGGGTCATCTATGGCGGGACCTATACGGACGAGGATTTTTGTGAACGCAAAGTGGCGGATCAGTGGTTTGAAGACAAATACAACCAGCGCATGGCCGCAAAGGACATCGAGGCCACCACCAAATACCGGTATGACCCCGGGGTTGAAACCGGCGGTACCTTCGGTGTGAACTATGCCGCCATGTCCGGCAATATCTTCGCGTTCAATTACCGCACAATTTACTGGACTGACGAGGATCGAAAAGCCTTTCACCAAAAATTTATCCGCGATCATTACCTGAAACAGTTCAACGAGGAAACGATCCGGAAAAACAGCAGAAACCTGTGGCGAACCCTGTGCGGCCGTGTGCAAGAAAATGAACGGAATCTACAAGAAAGACTATGAACCCTATCAGGCCTTGGGACCCTTGTGCGGTATCTTTGATCAGCGGGCCGCGGAAACGCTCGCAGGCCATGCCGATATGCTGGGGTTTGATGCCATTGCCGCGGGCGGGGTCCTGGCCTGGCTCATGGACTGCCTGGATGAGAAGCTGCTGGACCCGGATGATATCGGCGCGGACATGACACCGAAATGGCATTTCCAGGACTTTGATGTGGTTGAAGATTCCAAGCACAATGCAAAACTTGGAAAGTGTCTGCTAGATGAAATGGTCCGGCCGGAAGGAAAGATTCCAGTGAGAAAGGGTGCCCGGAAACTGGCCCGGGGCCTGGCCAGGGAAAAAGGAAAGCCTGTCATGGACCGGTTTGTTCACACGGCATTTGCCCGCCAGGCTGGATGGTTCCCAACCAGTACTGGACCCCGGGGGTGCTGGCCCCCATGGCCATTATGGGCAAATACTATATGCACTATGGCAGCCGTTTCATGGCACCCCGGGACCTGGGCAGGGAAAACGCGCATCGCATGATTCAGGAACTGATTCTGGACAATCTCGGAATATGCCGGTTTCACCGGGCCTGGGCCGAAGATCTGATGCCCGACATCATGGAGAAACTTTACGGATTGAAAGATCTGTTTCTGACGTCCATACAGTTGACCGCCGGCCGCATCACCAGCCGCAATGCCTCGGTATTCTGGGAATCGGAACGGAATATTGACATGGTCCATACTTTTTTGAAAAACAAAAGACACGTGGACAAGATACAGAACCCGGACCTGGACCACTGGATCGATTTGTTCAACAAAGACAAACACCAGGCCGCGTTTGAATTCTGGTATGAGATGCACAAGGGCATCCATGAAAGCCTCCGGGATTTTCCGTTCTGATGAAGCAGTTTCACTTCCATTGAGCACGCCTTCCAGTCTCTTTCCGGGCATCTTGAGCCAATTTTTGCAGACATTCTTTATTTCTTCCATTTCCTGCAGAACGGTTTTCAGCAGCCGGCGAAAGATTCCTCATGAAATTTGATGTTCGCGAGTGTAAAATAAAAAAATTTTAGTTTGACAATCAAAATAAATATTATTATGGTTTGATATTCAAAACATTTTTTGAAGGAAGTTATGACCTGTCAACAGTTAGAAGAACTCAGCGAAGCCATGATTCAGTTTTATGAAAAAATGTCTTCCTGGGAGCATGGTGTCGCCAAGACACGAGGCCTCTCTCCCCAGCAGATTCATACGATAGAGATCGTGGGTCATGACGGATCCATCCGGATGAAACCTTTGGCTGAAAAATTAAGTATCACCACAGGATCACTTACCGTCATGATTGATCGTCTTGAAAAATCAGGCTATGTTCAGCGCCGGAAAGATTCGCAGGACAGACGCGCTTTTAATATCGTCCTGACCAAGAAAGGCCTTAAGATCCACAAGGAACACCATTGCTATCATCTGAATCTGGCACAGGACGTCATCAGCAGTTTGGATCCAGCTCAGGCAGAATGTTTTTTCAAAGTCTGATAAAAATCAATGAAAGTTTTTAACCGTGAGAACAGATAACTGCAGCACCCGTAAATCGATCCCTGATTCCCGGAAAAATGAAACCGTTACCCTGATTGTCGTTGTCATCACCCTGGTCACCATGGCCCTAGAAATCATTGCCGGCCTTATCAGCGGCTCCATGGCGCTTCTGTCCGACGGTATTCACATGGGTACCCATGCCCTGGCCCTGTTTATTACCCTTGCCGCATATATATTTGCCAGAAAACAGATGGACAATCCGTCCTTTAGCTTTGGTACCGGAAAGGTCGGCGTACTCGGCGGATACACCAATGCCATTCTTCTTTTGGTCGCAGCGGCTGCTATGGCATTCGAATCCATTGAGCGCCTGATCAATCCGGTCCATATCATGTTCAACCAAGCCATTGTCGTGGCCGTTATCGGTCTGGCCGTCAATATAGTTTCAGCAGTCATCCTGGGTCACGGGGGGCCGGATCACAGTCATGGCCACGGCCATTCCCATTCACACGATCATCAATCAGACCCCGCCTGCCATCATCATGGATATGAGGACCACAACCTCAAGGCCGCATATCTCCATGTCATTACAGATGCCCTGACCAGTGTCCTGGCCATCATCGCCCTGCTGGCGGCCAAGTTTTTCGGACTGGCCTGGGCAGATCCCCTGGTCGGGATCCTGGGAGCCATTGTGGTAGCAAGATGGGCCAGCGGTCTTCTGAAACAGACCAGCAGCCTTCTTCTGGACAAATCAGACACATCTGAGACAGTCAACCGGCTGCGGGAACTGATTGAATCAGACACCACATCCATTGAAGACCTTCATCTCTGGCAGATTTCGGAAAACGCACAGTCCTTGATATTGAGCCTGAGGTCCTCAGATGAGAAAGGCCCATCCTTTTACCACAATCTTGTGAAAAGGTGGATAATTTTGAACACATCACCGTTGAAATTCATAAGCGGCCCTGAACCCGTTTACGCCTGAATCAATTCCGGAACCGGGTGGGTGCAATCGGTTGCCGCTTCCATCACCCGCCCCGGTTTTCCTCAAGAATTTTCAAAAAAATATTTGGCGGTGTCTCTCCGCAGAAATTTCGCAAAACCCGGAAGCCCGTCCACCAGATACTGTGAATTGTAGCCTTCGGCCCTCAGATATACCATGGCCAGAATGGTCCGGTCTTTGTGGGGACAGGCGGTCACGATGATCTTGTCTTTATCCAGTTCCGGCCCGTTGACCAGAGGTTCGCTGATGATCTTCATCTCTTTGCGGGACTTGTGGCCGAAATTGGAAATATAGGATACCAGGGACACCTCTTCCGCAAAAGCCGTGGTTCCCCAGACAGCCAGAACGATTATCAATATTGCAGCCAGGTTCTTTTTCATCATTCCTCTTTTCAGCCGTATCTGCGGATACTTCATCTGTCCTGCAAGGCTCATGCGGGTTGACGGCTGCAGATGTTTTTGTAATACGTCAAACAGGCCAGGAACCATGCCAGGCATAAGAGTACCATATCTCGTACCAGGGTCAGCAGGGTGACGGGATCATCACCCGGGCCAATGGAAAAACATCCGCAGCCGATGTCCAGGCCCCGGGCCAGGTTGAACAGAATCATTCCAACAAACAAAGCCATCAACACGGCTGCCATGACCGATGCCCCGGCCAACCAGCGGTTGATCAGAAGACAGGTGCCAAGGACCAGCTCCAGCCAGGGCAGAAACAGGGAAGTCAGGTTCACCAGGTATCCCGGCAGCACCTGATAGTTGTACACAGCTTTAGCAAACAGGTCCGGGTGGATGATTTTGTCGATGCTGGCATAGATGAAAACTCCGGCCATGATCAGCCGGGTGAGGTGATACCCTGTGGTGATGATGGCATCATGAGCGGTTTTTTTTGCAGCATGGGGCCTCCGATAGGTCAGGATGACGGTGCGGTAACGGGCAGATTGTGTTTCTTCCACCGGACCCAGCCGTTGAGCAGCACCTTGACCTGTGTGAATCCCAGGTTCTGGAGAAACAGTGCCAGATCATGGCTCAATGGACAGGCTTCCCCATCGCAATAAGTGATGATCATGGCTTCCGGATCCAGGGTCATGATGACGGTTTCAAAATAGGTGTCCACCTCATGCCAGGGCAGATTCACCGCACCCTGAATGTGCCCCTGGCCATATTCGGCCGGGGACCGGGCATCCAGGAAAACCGCGGCGTTTTCCGCAAACAGGGCTGCCGCGTCTTCCAGAGGAATGGCCAGGGTGTCGCCGTCATCGGTCTTCAGTTTTTCCGCCATGGACCATGAGTCGACAAAAGGGATACCGTCTGGCCGGATAAGGTTGACGGCCGTTCCCAATGCCGCGGAAATCAGCAGGATGATAACCATCTGGCGAACAGTCGTTGTGAGATGTTGGCCGGTGTGCACAGAACTCATGGTTCAGGACTCACTTTGCCAGCCAGGATTTGACATCCTCTTTTTGGGGATCTTGCCCACGCATTTGACATCCCCGTCAATAACCACAGCAGGCGTACCGAAGACCCCGTATCCGGCGATCTCCATAACACCAGTCACCTTCTCCATAGTAGCGTTTATCCCGGTTTCGGACAGGGCTTCCGCTACAATTTTATGAGTCTGTTCGCATTTGGGGCACCCAGGGCCCAGTATTTTGATTTCCATGGTGCAACTCCTTTAAAAGGTGATATTTCAGATTATACATTATACGACAAACGTACCATAGATCATGCCGGCAATGGTGGACATCACAACGATGATGGCACAAAACACCACCGTTTTTTTTACACCCATGACCCCGCCGATCACCAGCATGTTGGGTAATGACAGAGCCGGTCCGGCCAGCAGCAGGGCCAGGGCCGGTCCCTTGCCCATGCCGGCACCCAAAAGGCCCTGGAGAATCGGAACTTCTGTCAGGGTGGCAAAATACATGAACGCGCCGGCCACCGAGGCGAACAGGTTGGCCCACAACGAGTTGCCTCCCAGCAGGGTCTGGATGTACTGCTCAGGGATCAATGCAGAGTGCCCGGGCCGTCCCAGGAGAAACCCTGCCACGATCACCCCGGCAAACAGCAGCGGGAAGATCTGTTTCATGAATCCCCAGGTGGCATCAATCCAGGACACGCATTCCTCTTTGGTGAACCAGGCCTTGAGCATCCAGCCCAGAACGGCCACCAGAAAAAGGGTGATCCCCATTAGCGGCAAAGACGGCCGGCCAGAGGCCTGTGGCATCCGGGGCCGGTCTGGCGAATGCGGCAAAGACAAGGATCAGCACCATGGTCAGAATATAGAGGCTGTCCTGGAAAGGGTCCGGCCCGTGTCCTCTTCATCCGGGACATAGATCTGGCCTCCGGTTCTGGCCATGTCGTCTTTTCTGAAGATCACCGACATCAGCAGCCCAGTGATCACGGCGAAAACGACCGCACCAATGGCCCGGGCAAGGCCCAGCTGCCATCCCAGGATTTTGGCGGTCATGGTGATGGCCAGGACATTGATGGCCGGACCGGAGTAAAGAAACGCCGTGGCCGGGCCGATGCCTGCGCCCCGGGTATAGATGCCGGCAAACAATGGCAGCACCGTGCAGGAGCAGACCGCCAGGATAGTCCCGGACACCGATGCCACGGAATAGGACAAAATTTTATTAGCCTGATTGCCGAAATATTTGAGCACCGATGCCTGGGACACGAACACCGCAATGGCACCGGCAATGAAAACGCCGGGATCAGGCAGGTCAAGACATGTTCCCTGGCATATTCCTGGAGCATCATGAACGCCTCCAGCCCGGATTGCCGGATCACCGGGTGGGCCCAGGGAATGAAATAGGCCATGAGAAACAGGGCCACCAGATAGAACAGTTTGGTTTTTTCTTTCATTGTTGCCGACTCCTTTATGGAACCATCAGCTTCGGTTCAATATGATATGCCGGTCAATGCCGGGCAGCTGCCGGATCAGTTCCCGGATGTCGGAATCATCTTCCAGCCAGTGGTGGAGATGGCTGATCAGGCTGGCGGCAAACGGGCTCTGGGTACCGTCCGCCAGCTGGTAGTTCACCCACAGCCCGTTTTTCTGATAGGTGATCAGTCCGGCATCCTCCAGGATTTTGAGGTGCTTGCTGGTGGTGGACTGGGCTTTGTCCAGGGCGGTCTGGATTTCACATACGCACATGGTTTTGTGCTGAAGTATTTTTATGATTTTTACCCGTGCCGGATCAGACAGGGCTTTCATCACTTTGATAAATTCTTTCATGGCCTGAGCTCCTATAAATCGTTAAAACTGAATATATAGTTACAAGAGCCTGTTGTCAACCTCCGGAATAAAAAAATGCAGCGTATCCAAAAGAAAACAGCAGGCAATGTGCCTGCTGTTTTAATTCCTGATGGAGTTTATCTGCTTTCAGGGCTGGATATACCCGGCCACCCGGATTTTGATGACCCTTTGGGGATCCAGGTCGGTTTCCAGCTCAATGATGTCAAAGTACCGGCCGGCCGTGCTTTTTTGATTGTGAACCGTCAACACGAAATAACTGTCCGGCGGGGTTCCCTGTTTTTCGATGGTGAAGTCGATATCCCGGCCATTTCTGGCTGTTGCATTCACAATATTGAAATCTGGAGAAGCCGCCGGAACGATTTTCATCTCTTCGGAAATGGGTTCGCCGGGTTTGCCTCTCAAACTGATCATTTCCGGTGTGAGGCGGGCCACCAGCCCGACCTCTCCGGACATGGAAACCGTCATTATCTTGGTATCCGGGTCATTGGTGTGGATTTTGATCACTTTCTTGATCATCCGGCCGCCATATCCCTGTGTTGAAAATGTCACCTTGATCTTTCCTTCTTCCCCCGGAAGAATCAGCCGGTCGCTGCTGGCTGCGGTGCATCCTCAGCCCGTCTCAATTTTTAGAATCTCAAGAGGGACGGTTCCGTCGTTGGCAATGGTAAACTCATGGATGATGACATCCCCTTCAATGACCGGTTCAAATTGATAACCGGGATCCGGAATGGAAATCCGTGGGGTGCCCTGGGTGGACGTGGATGTGTCTGCAAACAAAGGCGGGTGCCATAATAACGCCAGAATCAGCAGGGAAAGCCATCTTTTCATTTAACACTCCTTTGGAGGGGCGAAGAGGTTATTAATGATATTATATCATAAAAATGGAATATATAGATTTGTGGAACCCGGGTCAAGCCATTTCTGTCAAAGCCCTGGAGTGCCATCCTCAGTCATCGATGTCATCCGCGGTGAGTGCCTCAAGGGGCGGGAGGTGGGTCATGATGAATTCAGCCCGAATGTATTCAATTGATAAAAAGACAAAAATTGACGAATGGCACTTTGTGTGATATTGTATTGAGTCTCTAAAAAACAGACAGGAGCCTTCTTTGAAAAATCAGATGAAACGGTTGTCAAATTATCTAAAAAGTTCTCAATAAGGTATTTTTATAATGGGTTGCGATTCACAAGTCAGGCGAAAGACTGGCCATCGATTTTTTATAAAAAGTTTGGCATGGCTCGTTTTATGGGTCTTGTCCCTGTCAAGGATACCCGGTGCCGGTGCGGTTGTTTCAAATGCCGATGAAAAATCCTTCTCCCACGAAACTGTGGTAGAAATAGCGGAGAAACTCTCCCAGTCACTTTTTGCTGAACCGCAGAAAATCCCTGAAGCCTTGACGAAAATAGACTATTCCACTTACCGAAAAATTAACTTTCAAAAAAATGCGGCAGTCTGGGGAAGCACCCCAACGCCATTTTCCATAGAACTGTTTGCGCCTGGATTTCTCTACAAAGAGCTGATTGATATTGATGTCGTTGAAAATGGTCAATCCATTTCGATGGGGCTTTCTGAATCGTCATTCAATGTGCCGGATGAATCAATCGGCAGACTTCTGGCGGAAATTGGTAAATTTGCGGGTTTTCGCCTGCATTATCCCATTAACCGCAGTGACTATAATGATGAGTTTATTGTTTTCAGGGGCCAGTTACTTCCGCGGCATATCCAAAGGCCAGTTATATGGATTGTCCGCCCGCGGGCTTGCGATCAATGTGGCAGGGCCGAAAGGCGAAGAATTTCCTCTGTTCAAACACTTCTGGATTGAACGTCCGTCGAAACATCACGATGCGATTGTCGTCCATGCATTGCTCGACAGCAAAAGTGTCACAGGGGCGTATCGTTTTGGTATTTACCCCGGTGCACCCACCTGGATGGATGTCGATGTCATCCTTTTTCCACGGCAGGATGTTCAGCATGTGGGCATGGCACCGTTGACTTCGATGTTCATGCACGGCGGAATAGATCGTTCCGATATCGCAGATTACCGCCCTGCCGTGCATGACTCTGAAGGCCTGTTGATGGAAAACGGCAATGGTGAAAAGATCTGGCGGCCGCTCAATAATCCGCGCAAACTGCAGGTGAGCGCATTTATGGGAGAAAACCCGAAAGGATTTGGCCTGATTCAGCGGCATCGGCAGTTTGATTATTATCAGGATCTGGAAGCGAAATATCACCTTCGGCCATCGGCCTGGATTGAACCGTCTGGCGATTGGGGCAAGGGTCATATAGAACTGTTTGAGATTCCGTCAGATTCTGAAGCCAACGACAATATTGTTGCCTACTGGAAACCAGAGGCGGGCTTGAAAAAAGGCCAGCCGTTTGCGTATTCATACCGCCTGTCCTGGCCGGATAATATACCGAAAAAAATGGGAAAAATGCGTGTTGTCCGCTCGGCGCCGGCCAGAAATTATTTGCTGATAAAAAAGCGAAATCGTCATCGATTACAGCCCGTTGAGAGCGGATGAGGTGGGCAGTATCGGCATCAATGCAGGGATCAGTGCGGGCGCAGTTTTATCGACACGGATCGAACCCAATCCCTATATCGGCGGGGCAAGGGTATTTATCACATTCGATCTCAAAAATGCTGATGTGGCTGAATTACGTGTACAGCTCAAACAGAATGAAAAACCGATCGGCATGACCTGGCTTTACCGGCTTACCTCCCAGGACTGGCCGCTATGAACCGGAAAGTGACGAACAGATACCCTGCCGACCGCGCGGTGCCTGAGGAATCTCCTCTTTCCATGCCCCGCCACCGGGTGTCGGAAAAAGGGCCAGGATCAAAAACGATCAACAGCCCTTTTTCCAGGGATTTTTTACGCTTTTTCCCGGCTCTTTGTGCTGTCTGTCACAGGAATTCTGTCTGTTTACGGCATCACTGAGATGCATGGGGTCCTGACCACCGATACCGTCACCGCCTTACAGTGGGTGTTTCTGGTTCTGTTCAGCATTAATTTTACCTGGATCGCTTTTTCATTTTCACAGGCATTGCTGGGCTTTCTGGTCCTTCTCAAGCCCCGTTTAATCAAACAACGTGAAATGGAACCACCCTTTAAAACCGCGATCCTGCTGCCGGTTTACAATGAAGATCCCGTTCGTGTCCGGGCCGCGATAGCGGCCATGAGGTCTGATCTGCTGGCCAAAGCGCCGGGCAGGTTTGCGTTTTTTATTCTCAGTGACACCAACCGGGCCGATGCCTGGATTGCCGAGGAACATGCCTTCATGGATCTGGTCGATAACTCCGATACGGGGTGTCCGGTTTATTACCGTCGCCGTCACCAGAACAAAGAACGCAAGGCAGGCAATATCGGCGACTGGGTCCACCGATGGGGCGGTGATTACGGGGCCATGGTCGTGCTGGATGCCGACAGCATCATGAGTGCGGAATCCGTGGTGACACTGTCCCGCCGACTGGCGGCATCCCGGGGTGGGACTGATTCAGACCCTGCCGACCATAGTTTTTGCCAACACCCTTTACGGCCGGCTGCAACAGTTTTCCAATCACTGCTTTGGTCCGGTTTATGCGGCGGGGTTGTCCTGCTGGCATGGGGTGTCATCCAATTTCTGGGGCCACAATGCCATCATCCGCACGGAAGCGTTTGCAAAATCCTGCCACCTTCCGATTCTGTCCGGAAACCCGCCGTTTGGCGGGCATGTTTTAAGTCACGATTTCATTGAAGCGGCCCTGCTTCGTCGGGCCGGCTGGGGCGTGCGGTTCGATACCGATATTCAGGCGTCTTTTGAACAGGCACCGCCATCACTCATTGATGTGCTTGTTCGGGACCGCAGGTGGTGTCAGGGCAATTTGCAGCATATGCGTATCATGTTTGCAAAAGGCTTAGTGCTGCCGACCCGGCTGCATCTTTTTTCAGGGATCATGTCTTACCTGAGCGCTGTTTTCTGGTTATCGCTGATTCTTGTGGGGCTTGCCATTGCCGTTCAGGCGGAGTTTGTCCGTCCGGAGTATTTTGCCAATCCATCCTTGTTTCCCACCTGGCCGGTATTTGATTCGGAAAGGGCCCTGCGGTTATTTGGCGTGTCAATGGCAATTGTGCTTGCACCGAAAGTGTTCGGCTGGTTTGCCGCCATGGTTCATGTTCGCCGGTGCCTGCGATTCGGCGGACCGGTCCTGTTGACGCTCAGCACTTTGCTGGAAGCGGTGCTTTCAGGGTTATACGCCCCGATTCTGATGGTATCCCAGGTTGGTGTCGTTTTTTCCATATTCAGAGGAAAAGACAGCGGGTGGCTGCCGCAATCACGGGAGGACGGCGCACTGGGCTGGAAATCAGTGATACGCCACCACGCAGGCACACGCTCTTTGGAGCAACGCTTGCCGTCATTTCCCTGTCACTCAGCAAAGAACTCTTTTCTGGCTGTTACCGATTTCAGCCGGGTTGATCCTGTCAATCCCCTGTCATGGTTCAGTGGGGGACTAGGCGGACAAAATGGATTAAAATGACCGGATTGCTGCGTGCCCCTGAAGAAAAAAAACCGGTTCAAATTCTGATTCAGCTCAAGCAGAAACTGGCTGAAATACCTCAATCAGAAAAAACAGGGGTGTTAACCAGGCTTGTCAATCATCCACACTTGTTTCAATGGCATCTCTCCCAGTTGCCTGACACCGAAGGGGAAAAACAGACGTTTGATCGGTCCAGAATACTTGCCGAATGGAAACTGCACCATACTGACAGTATCAGGCAGCTGGAATCATGGCTGGAACCTGCGGAAGCGCTGGCCCTGTTACGTCATCCCGATTGTCTGAATCAGTTGCGCAGAATCGGGGTCAATGCCGTTGGCAGAATTAGCTTTCGCAATGCCGGGCGTAACGCCTTTGAGCGGACAGACCTGTCTGCGGGGGCGTTTGAAGGCAGGCCCGGACCGAACACCCATACAGGCAGACTGTTATGGGACACCTGGGATACTTATTTACAGCAAATTTTATAATGCTGCGACAGGGACCAGAACGAGTCAGCCGGCGGAAACCCTGAGATAAAAGGTTTTGGACGTCCCGTGCCCGCTATTCCCCAATGATTTTGACGAGAACCCGTTTTTTCCTTCGGCCGTCAAATTCCCCGTAGAAGATACGTTCCCAGGTGCCGAAATCCAGTTTACCGTCTGTAACGGCGACTACGCTTTCCCGGCCCATGATCTGCCGTTTCATGTGGGCATCGGCATTGTCTTCCCCCACATTGTGACGGTAGCCGGACACCGGTTCATGGGGGGCCAGTTTTTCCAGCCATGTGTCATAATCCTGGTGCAGCCCGGATTCATCGTCATTGATGAACACCGAGGCGGTGATATGCATGGCGTTCACAAGGACCAGTCCTTCCTTGATCCCGCTCTCGTCGATGCACTGCTGCACCTCCGGGGTGATATTGATGAACGCCCGGCGGGTCGGGACATTGAACCACAGTTCTTTTCGAAAGGTTTTCATGAGTCTCCTCAATGTTCGGGTTTTCCGTCAGTTTCATGTCTTTGCCGGCCGCAGACAATCCTTTAATACCCCGCCATGGTCCGGGATTGCAAGTGATTTTTGCCGGCATGCCTTCCGGCCGGGAAGCGGGCACCTCCGGGGCAGAACCCCAGTCCCGTATTGCATCTCAGAGATTCCGGCCAAACCCGGACGGTTTTTTTTGGGCTTTGCCGTGCAAGCCGATGTCCTGAAACGGTTTTGCCGGAAAAAAATGTAATTGTGCAAAAGTGTGTCTGCCATCTCCTTTTCAAATGCAAACGATTGTCGTTGGTTTTTCAGGTCTGTATGATAATTGCTGAATTGCTGAGTTTTAGAAGTTTTCCGAATAGTTACGACCTGCCCTGAAATTGAGTCCACCGTATAATATCTCATCCAGATGATATGTTTGGCATCGACAATAGACAATGAATCTCCAAAAGCGGGAATAGCAAAAATGGGTACAATGTTTCAAACCTGGAATATCGGTCAAATAGAAATAAAAAATCGCCTGGTACGGAGTGCTACAGTAGAAGGTCTCTCCATGGAAGACGGTAAGCCCACGCAAAGGCTGATCGAAAAGATTACAGATTTTGCCTTTGGAGGCGTTGGAATGATAATAGCCGGGGCTGCATATATTAGCCTTGATGGGCAGGCTGACAAAAATATTACCGGACTTCATAATGACGATGTTATCAAGCCATTAAGCCAAATGTGCCGGGCGGTAGAGCAAGCCGGTGGTATCCTTGCTGCTCAGCTGCTCCATTGCGGTTCAACCGTAGGCCCTGAATTTTTTGCGCAGAAGAAGGTTTGTTTAGGTCCTTCGACAATTGTTGATCCTGTATCAAATCCCCCCTGTTAAAGAATTGGGTAAAGCGCACATCCATAAGCTTATCAATGATCACGGAAAAGCCGCTGCAAGGGCAAAAAAGGCGGGATTTCATGCCGTTCAGATCCATGCTGCCCACGGTTATCTTATCAATCAGTTCCTAAGTAAATCACGGAATTATCGTAAAAATTAATATGGCGGATCAGTTAAAAACCGTGCCCAATTTTTATATCAGGTATATGAAGAAATTAGAGGCGCTGTTGGCCAAGATTTCCCGGTAATAGTAAAGATGAGTGCCCATGATGGATTTGCCGGAGGTGTGATGCCTGAAGAATCGGTAGAAGTGGCATCGAAACTTGACACCCTGGGGATTGATGCCATGAGAAATCCCCGCCCATTATCTCATGGGTGGGCCAAGATTGTAATCGAAGGGGGTATGTCCATTTTTGAAGTGCGTTGATATTTTTCCAAAAACAGATTCTGGCAGATAGATTGATTTTTTGGGGATAGGAATTGAATTCCCTCCATTTACTTCGCCTTGTAACGGTTTTCGGGAAGGAACATGGAACCTATCCCCTGCCTGGAGTACAGCCTTTTTTTTCTCCGAGAAACAATCGCCGGGCTCATTGTTCCGCACCAGCCTGTCAGCGATTTGACTGTATCGCAGATGATCCCGGGTGTAATAATTTCTGATCTTTATATGGATCTTATAACT